>JACXTT010002549.1_pt1 | contig 28778 bp, 45 predicted proteins | sample 9270951 | NCBI WGS metagenome assembly JACXTT01 (sample SAMN15532306, study PRJNA645909) | rock metagenome | isolation source: weathered quartz diorite | place: Puerto Rico | collected 2017-06-21 | reverse complement strand
CCCAGGCCCCATGGATCACCTCGACGGGCAGGCGTCTCCACTGGACGCCTCGGCCGTCGATCGTCACCTCGTCGTACAGGTTCGACCGAGTCGCCGAGCCGTGATAGCTCATCGGGCCGTAGTGCTCGACCATCACGACGTCGGTGGTCCGCAGCTTCGCCATGACGTCGCGCCAGACGAACTCGGCGGCGTTGGTGATGCTCAGGCCGTCGTTCTCGGCGAGCTCGGTGACGACCGCGACGTGGCGGCCGTCAAGTGGGCGGCGGAACACGCGGAGCCGGAAGGTCGTCGGCGACCCCGACCATCGAGGCGCGGCCCAGACCTCCATCACCTCGTCGATGTAGGGCGCGTTCATCGCGCCCGCGACCCGCGGAGCCCGACCAGCCAGCCAGGAGTGCCGATGCTGTCGGCGCGCTCCATGAGAGGGGCCATCGTCACCGAACCCTCCGGTGCGCCCTCAGCGCGGCGATCACCTCGTTGGCACGGTCGCAGCCGACGACGAAGGCGATGATCCCGCCCGCCGCCTCGTCGACGATCGCGTTCAGGCACCCCGCCTCCTGGCACTGCACCACCTCGGCGAGCTGCTCGTCTGTCGTGGTGTCCCAGGAGAAGTCCACGTCGTCCTCGGCCCTGGCCTCGGCGCCGACGCCGCAGGCTGCCCGGCTCTGCGTCGGCTCGACCGTCGCGAACGGGCAGCCCGAGTGGGTGCAGCGAGCGCTCACGTCGCGGATGCGGCCGGCGAGTGTCCGGCGGGTCGCGGTTGCCATGTGGAGAGTGTCGCTCGTTGCCCGCCATTTGTCAACAGGGTTTCCCACCACCGCCAGGGTTGACAACCCTAGCGGTGCGGAGTACCGTGTACCCATGGTCGCCGGGGTGCGGCCCGCTCCACGAGGAGGTGACTATGGTGCAGGCAGAGGCAACCCGGGGTGCGCAGCAGGTGGCCGAGCTATTGACCCATGCCGACGATGTCGAGCGGACCGTTCTTGCCCGCTGGCCGCACCTGGCGGCATGGCCGGTGCAGAACGAGCAGCTCATCGCCGAGCTCGACTGGATCGAGATGCAGCTCCACGACCACGTGAACGGCCACGGCCGCCAGCTCGTGCTCACCGCCGACGAGTTCTCCCGCCTGGCGCTCCGCGCCGGCGACATCCGCGAGCTGCTCTTGGAGGACCAGGTGTGACATCCGGTCCGAGCACGTGGAGCGACATGCCGATCTGCCCGCGGTGCCACCTGCCCCATCCGTGGGGGCTGCCGTGCCCGGGCAATGGCGACGACGATGAGTGACCAGCGCCGTCCGGGCGGGCGGATTCCAGGTGCGAAGGCGCAGCACGTCCCGGTTTGCCTTGATGAGGCGCGGGCCCTCGCCCTGCTCGTCTACCGGATGGGCTGGTGACGCCGGCGCCCGCGGCCCCCAAGCCGCTGCCCCAGAAGCGCCGACGCAACGACGACCCGCTCAAGCGGCTGCAGTGGAGGCTGCGCCGCGCCTGGGGGACGCTCCTCTACATCGCCCTGGCGGTCGCGGTCCTGGCGGTGCTCACGGGCTGGCCGGGCGTCCTGGCGGGCTGCCACCGGTGACCGCCACCCCTCCGCCGCCCGAGGCGCCGGCGTACATCGAGGTGCGCTGGGTGCAGCCACCGGGCAGTACCCGCCAGGTGCGGCGCTGGGTCTTGCTACGCGGCGGGGCGGTGATGGGCACCTACGCCCGCGAGCACGTGGCCATGGCGGAACGCGACCGTCTCAACCGCAGACCGGGCGTGACCGATGCAGACCAGGAGGTGACCCGGTGACCGACCCGGTACGTCCGTACGTCATCGTCGAGATCGGCGTGGGCTGGGCTGGCGAGCAGGTCCTGGTGAGCGGTGACGCCACGCGTGACGAGGCCGTGGCGCTGCTCGACCGTCTTGCTGCGCGCAGCGCATGCAGCCTCCGCCTCATGTTCACCGACACCGGCGACCTCCTCGTCCCCACGAGTGACAACGACGCAACGGCCGTGACGGATCGCCGGACGTCGAGCGAGGATCGGAGCGTCGATGACCAGACCGACGGAGACCATGTCCGATGAGCCTCACCTCCCTCCTCTATCGCATCGCCCGGGCCTCAGCCAACGCTCGCGCCGTGAGGCGGTCGGTCGCAACGGGGTCTGCGCGCCCGCTCATGCGGCGCGCGAAGAACCGGCTGGTCGGCCGCGCCCTGGGGCGCACAGGCGTCTGGCGCGCCCTGTGGAGGTGAACGCGCGCACCGATCTGGCCGCTGGCGTATCCATCACGTCGATTGGTGTGGGGCGGGCTCGGATCACGAAGGAGGCCATGCCGATGTCCACCAGCTACACCTGTGCGCGCTGCCGGCGGCACCACGACGCGGTGAAGGCGTGCGATCCCGCGGACCAGCTCGCCGAGATCACCGCCACCATGGCGGCGCCGAAGCACTCGGTGGCCGAGGCCGACATGGCGGAGCGCGTCTCCCTGGCCCGCCTGCTCTGCCGCCTTCGGAGGACCTCCGGGTGACGGCCCTGGAGCACGCCGGCGCACCACCGCGCGACCCGGTCGAGGACCGACGGGTCGCGGAGCTCAAGCGGCGGATCAAGCGGGCCCGGCATGCGCGCGACGTCGTCGCCCTGGCGGCACCCGAGCTCGCGCACACTCTGAGCCGCGTCTGCCGGCAGGGGCAGGTGATGAGCGACTACCTCTCGGTGCTCGAGGCGACCCGCGTGGCGGTCCAGAGCCGGTGGGGGTTCGCCGCGTACCGCGAGGCGCCGGCGTCACGTCAGGCCGCGGCCGCCCGGCAGCGGAAGCGTGCAGCCGGTGGCCGGTACGTGCGGCGGCGGCAAGGGGGTGCGGCGGCGTGAGCGAGGACTGGCACCAGCTCTCGGCCGCCATCGCCGCTGTGCCGCCGCTGCGCTCCGGGCCGACGTTGCGCGGGATGAAGGTCAGGGGCTCGAACAGGGCTGCGGCCGACGGCCACGACCTCGGCCCCTGGCGGAACCTCAACGACTCCTTCGCCAACGCCATCTGCCGTCGCTGCGGCGGAAGCATGGGGGTGGATACCAGGGACGAGACCATCGCCGGCGGCGCCGCGAGCGCCACCTGCGAGGCATGAGCGCGCATCGAGGCCGGGCGGCGGCCCGCGTGACCGTGACGCGTCGCTACTGGCGTTCCGTCCTGGCCACCCTCAGCGCCGGCTGCGGGCTCGGAGCTGCCTTCGCCACGACCGCCCCCCCGGCGTCAGCGGGGCCCGCGCTGGCGCCGCACCCACCCATCACAGCCTTCACGACCCTGATCCCCGAACCGGCGGCGCCACCGGTGCGTCTGGACGTGCCGGCCGGGACGCGTCTCGCCGACGCGATCACCTACCGAGGAGCGGTCATCCCCATCGCGGGCACGGTCGGTGCTCCCTGCGAGGACGTCCGGCCGGTCGTGCCGCGTGACGGCGCGTATCTCGACACGTGCATCACTCCGCACCGCGGTGTCGACTACGTGGTCGGCCATGCCCCCGGACCGTTCATGCCCTTACGCTCCGCCCCCCAGGGATCCGCCGTTGCCGTCTGGGACGCCGACGGTGTCCCCCATCCCTTCCACGTGCTCGCGATCCACACCTTCAGCCGCTTCGTCCCGGCTCCGGCGCCGGTGGCCGGGACCCATGTCGAGCTGCAGACCTGCGCCACCGACGACGCCTCGGTCCTGCGCGTCCTGGACCTCGGATGACCGCCGTCCTGCCATCCCTGCGCCTGGCTGTGGCCGATCTCTCAGCATGGAGCAACGAGCTCGTCAGCGACGCGCACCGCCTTCTCTGCCTGTCGCTGCTGCAGGTCCAGTGGACCGACGTCGCGCCGCCACGCGGGTGGCTCGCTGCCCACCAGATCGTCGTCGCCGAGTTCGAGCGGCGCAACTCTCTCCGGCCCCCCAAGGGCCTCCGCTGATCCCAGAAGGAGCGTGCCATGGCAAGCGATGTCCTGACCACCGCCGTCCGCGGGCTTGTGCGCGAGCGCGACGTCCTGGCCAAGACCATCCAGCGCTGCACCCGGCGGTGCGACGACCTCCGCGGGCTCCTAGACGAGGTCACGGCGGAGCACAACCAGGCGCGCGCCCGCATGCGCGAGATCGACGAGGTGCTGGTCCCTCTGCGCAACATCGCGCCCACGACGGCGAAACCCGCCCGCGTGCGCCGTCACCGCCAGGACGCCGAGGGACTCATCCTGGGAGCGCTCGAGGGCCAGGCCGGCCTGAGCCGCATCCGGCTGGCGGCCGTGACGGAGCTGCCCACGACTGCGCTGGCGCATCACCTCACGCAACTGGTCGCCGCCGGAGCCATCGAGCGTGTCAGCCGTGGTGTTTTCCGTCTCGCCGGCGTGCCTGCGATGCGCGTCGTCTGACCGACCATGTTGCAGCTCCGGCGGTCACACTGTTCGAGCCGTGAGCGAGCACCTCTTCGACCTCCTCTTCGCAGCCATCGGCGCCGTCGCCGCGGGCCCGATCGCCTACGTGGCCGGCACCGCGCGTTGCCAGCACCCGGAGCGCCGCTGCATCCACGGTGACGAGATCGTCGCCGCGGGCGGCCACCGCGCCCGGTGCTTGAGCTGCGGCCGCAGCTTGCGCGAACTCCCCCTGGTGTGCACTCATAGCGGCATGCCACACGCGAGCCGGCAGCACGCTGCTCGCCTCGCACGGATCGAGCGCGAGCTGAAGCCGTGACCGACGCTGACCGGGATGTGCTCCGGGGCCCGGCCGTTCGGTGCGCCGAACCCGGGTGCTGCAACGTCGCCGTCGTCACCATCGCCGAGCGCGCCGTGTGTGAAGCGCACCAGCCGCCCGCGATCGCGTCCGACCGCCACGGTCGGGTCCTTGCCGACCCCCACCGCCCGTACGCGCCCGAGGAGGACAACTGAATGGCCACGATCCCTGACAGGTCGGTCGTGCTCGGCGAGCGCTACCGCGACAGCATCACCGGGTTCGAGGGCGTCGCCGTCTCCAGCGCCACCTACCTCTACGGCTGCATCCGGGTGCAGTTGGAGCGTGCCGACAAGGACGGCAAGTCGGAGAGCGACTACTTCGACGAGCAGCGGCTGGTGCTCGTGCCCGCCGGCGACCCAGTCGCCACCACCGCCACCTCTGGAGGACCGGGCGACGCCCCGCCGGCGCGTGCCATTCCGTCCGCGAGGGAAGCGCACTGATGCTGCAGGAGATCGACCAGATCCACCGCCTCGACCCCTCCGGAAACCCGGCCGGCGGCAGAACCACTGGCCAGGGCATCGAGATCTCCTGGCAGCGAGGCCCGCTCGCCGCCGACGGCGAGCGCCGCCGGGAGCCCAATGGCGCCTTCGTCGAGGGCGTGATCGCGGCGGCCATCGGCCGGCTCGACCACTACCAGTCGACCAGGTTCGCGTGCCCGGAGAACGCGGACGCGCTGGACCATCTCCGCGCTGCCCTCGGCCGCCTCCAGGAACGCACCGCGGACCGGCTGGCGCGGGATGTCGAGGGGAGCCACGAGCCGTGACGCACTGCGGCGACCACTGCCGCTGCGGAGGGCGCTGGCCTCCCCCTCCCCATGCCACCCTGTGGCGGTCCGGCGTCGCTCATCCGCAGACCCTCATGCCGGGCTGAGTGCAGGGAGAGCCGCAGATGCCCCAGGTGCCCGGCAAGGCCGTCGCACCCGACGACGTCCCCGTCGACACCTTCCAGCCCGGAGAGTCGGTCACCGACCCCATCCCGGGCGACTTCTTCCTCACCCACGGCGACGGGTTCGAGTCGCGGCTGATCCGCTGGGGCGAGCACCTGCGGTTCCGCGGCGCCAACGCGATGTACGCCTGGTACAACCACGCCGGCATCTTCGTCGGCCGCGACGGCTCGGTCGTCGAGTCGCAGCCCGTGGGAGTGGTCCGGCGCAACATCAGCCACTACACGCCGCGCCAGTACACCGTGGTCGGTGTCGGGAAGATCGCCGACGAGCATGACCGGCGGCGGATGGTCGCCTACGCCGAGGCCAAGGTCGGCGAGCAGTTCGGCTGGGCGACGATGGCAGCCCTGGCGCTCCACCTCGCCACCGGAGCCCGGCTCGGCTTCTCCGTCTCCGGCCACACCATCTGCTCCGGCCTGGTGGCAACCTGCCTCTCCCGGACGTCCATGGTCTTCCCCGGCGACCCCGCGCAGTGCATGCCCGCCGATCTCGCCCAGCTCTTCGACGTCCGGCCTCCGAGCTGGGCTGGCGTCTCCCCGACCGACCCCCCGAAGCCCTTGCCCGCGAGCTCACCCATCGCGGATGGCGCCGAGTGATCCGCCACGACCAGGTCGCCGGCGTCTGCGACATCCTGGCCTCGCGATGCCACGAGGCCGCGGAGCGTCTGGCGCCCGCCTTCGGCTGCGCGACGGTCGCCGAGATACCGATGCCCTGGGGCAAGGTGCCGGAGACCTCCCGCCGGCTGGTGTCTGCCGTCGCCGGCGAGGTCGTCGGACCCTTCGTCACCATGCTCGACCAACTCGTCACCATGATCGAGCACGACCTCGGCCCGACGCCACCCAGCGACCTCCCGCTTGTCCAGACGGCGCGGGCCGCGCGCGACCTGCTCCAGGGGCTCGGCCTGTGACCGCCTGGCCGCACATCAGCGACGCCTTCCTCTGCTCGCCAGAGTGCTCGATCTGTGAGGGGGAGGGAGCCGTCTGCGAGACACACCCGCTCACCCGCTGGCACGAGGGCCATCCGCCATGCTGCGGCACCGGGGCCGGGATGCCATGTCCGGCGATCGCCGCGGCGCGCGGTGACAGCGAGGCACTGGCGCTGGTCACGACGGCACGTGGGCTCTCCGCCCCGGAGCGCCGGCGGCATCTCTGGTCGTCCCGGCAGCCCCGATGACATCGGCCCCCCCGGGACTCGACCATCGTGATGGCGTCATCCTCCCCCTCCGCGACATGCAGGACGTCGCGAACTACCTGGCCTGGATGCAGGTTCCCATCACGCGCGCCCTCTTTCTCCATCTCGAGCGCGAGCGCGCCGTCGCCGAGGGCAGGGAGACAGCTCGCCAGCCCGAGCCCCCGGAGGCGCGCCAGCATCTCTGACCCGCGCCTACCATGGCGGCTACACACCCAGCGAGGAGGCACCCGTGACCGAGACGACGATGCCCGCGCCCGATCCCTCCTCCCCCACCCCCGGTCCTGCCGAGGCGCCCATCGTCCCCCAGGGTCCGACCGAGCCCGCCAGCAGCCCCGCTCCGCCGCCCGACCCCGCGCCATCCTCGGCGCCAGCTCCCCACTCCAACCAGCCATCTCCCGGGACCGGCGCTGCTCCGCCGGCGGGTGCCGAGGGTTCACCCGCCCGGGCGCCCCTCCCCACGCCTCCTGGCAGCGCACCCGCGGACGTGTCCGTGGAGACGGTGACCAACCCCCCCGAGGGCCCCGAGACAGGGGAGCTCCAGGCCTGGGACGCAGACCCGATCACCGCCGAGGCTGCCGCCAAGTCGGAAGCCGACAGGCTGGCGGCGGAGAAGGGCTGGTCGATCCCCGAGGGTGCCGAGCGGGCTGCCGAGGCGGAGCACGCCGGCCAGTAGCGCACCCACCACCGGGTCAGGGGCCGTCCCCATCCGCGCCGGGGGGCGGCCCTTCTGTTCATACACAATGCTGCTAGTCCCACTCATGGGACAACCAGCTTTGTGTATGTCCGGCTCAGCCCGGCAGCCGCAGGTTGACGCGGGCGACCTCGAGCTCGGCGTAGGTCCCGTCGTCCGAGATGTGCCCGGCGAGCGCATCCTGCAGCGGCGCGGCGCCCTGGACCACGCCACACCGTACGCAGCCGTTGGACATGACCGCCGCGCCCGAGCGGCTCCAGCGCGGACGCAGCTCGCCGATGCCCAGGAGCGCGAGCTCGGCCGGCGTCACCACCGCGGCGATCGCACGTGCCAACTCCTCGCCGAACGGCACGAAGCTCTCCTCATCCTCGCCGGCGAGCACGCCCACGATCGAGCTCGTCTGCGCGCTGCACTTCCAACAGTCCTCGGGGATGACGAGCAGGCGAACCGTCGTCAGCGGCCCCTCCCCCACCGCCGGCGGCATCCACCGCGCGTAGAGCGCGGCCGGCGCCGGCGACGGCACCCACCAGGCACGCGCCTGGGGGTCCCACTGCGCACCGAGCCGCTTCGCCGCGCCGCGCTCGGGATAGGGGACCTCTAGGTACTGGCGCTTCACCGCCTCGCTCACAGCTCCAGCCCACGGTCGACCTCGGCGGTCTGCTCCACGCCGTACCCCCACGGCTGGTTCAGGCTCGGCGCCTCATCCTCCTCGGCCATCTCCCCCAACTCCTTCTCACACTCCGCGCCCTCCCTGACGTACTGCGCCGTCGGGTCGTCGTCGAACTCCCGCTCCTGCTCCGCCTTCTGCTCGTGGTCCGCTGCCGAGACGTCCCGGGCCTGGGCGCGCCACCTCTCCGCGCACTCCTCCTCCTCCAGCTCGGCCTGGAGCTCCGCCTCCCGCGCCTTCCTCTCTGCCTCCTCGCGGATCACGTCATCCTCGGCGTCGGCCCTCGCCCACTCGTCGAACATGTCCTGCACGCTCTCGCCGGCTTCCACGTCGCGCCTGGACTCCGCCATCTCGTTCTCCTCACTGCCGCTACCGACCATCCTGGCTCCCAGCCATTCGGGGTTGTCGTCGAACTCCGGCTCACGGGTGACGGTGGTTTCCGCCGGCTCGACGTCGGGCTCCGCAGGCTCCGCCCGCCGATCGAGACCGGGCTCCTCCTCCTGGCGCTCGCCCGCATCATGCCCCGCGACCTCCCCGGGATCGACCAGCGTCGGCGCACCGGCCTCGTTGAACACCCACTCCTTCTCGAGCGCGTCCCTGGCCTCGTCGAGCGCCCGGCCGTAGACGTCGTCGTCATCCTCCAGCACGCTTTCGTACCCGAGCCCGGCGCGCTCCTCGACGGTCATCGCCTCCAAGTGCGGCGCCAGCAGCTCCGCCTCGGCCTGGGCCCGTTCCGCCGCGTCGCGCTCCACCAGCCCGGCGCGCGCGCCATCGACAGCGTCCTGCCAGCGCGTCCCCTCCAGCATCCCCAGCGACCACTCGAGGTCGCTGCGCGCGCTCTCCATGTCCAGCCCGTCCGCCTCGCGGTAGCGCTCGAGCGCCTCGTCGAGCCGGGCGACATCCCAGAGGTCGGCATCGACCTTCGCGTCGAGCTCAGCCATGCCGTCTCCAAGCGGCTCGGCATCCACAGCCAGCGACGCCCCCGGCTCCACCGCTGGCTCAGCCGAAGGTGCGGTTTCGGTCTCGGGCTCGAACTCGGCGAGCGAGATCCCCTCGGCGTCCGCCCAAGCCGCCATCCGGTCTCGCGCCAGCGCCAGCTCGAACTCGACGTCCTCCGGCGCCATGCCACGGGCCGCCAGCCACTCACCGACGAGCGCGCCCTCGCTCGCACCGCTCGCGCGGTCCAGCGCCATCGACGCCTCCACCCAGCTCGCCTCGCGCGGCAGGTCCACGCCCAGCCCGTCGGCGTATGCACGCTGCTTCTCGCTCGCGGTCACGTGAGTCCAGGCACGCGACGCGCTGCCCGGCGGCGGCTCCGCGGTGGTCACGAGCTCGCCTTGACCCTCCCTCTCAGCCATCGCCGCGCTCTCCTGCACCAGCCGCGCCTCCCGCGCCAGCGCCGATGTCGCCGTCTCCTTCGCGCCCGACGTCGCCAGCCGCTCGCCGATCGCCTCGAGCGCCAGGGCACGGCGCTGCTCCGCAGTGAAGATGTGCACCAGCCCGGCGTCCGTATCGGTCGCCTCGCGGATCACCTTCCTCTCCGGGATGCCGAGGGTGTCGTAGTCCGCCAGCAGGAGCGCGTGCTGCCGGGTGCGCGAGGCTTGCACATAGCCGCCCTCGAGCGTGGTCGACCTGCCGCCGAGGAGCCCTCCGATCCCGTCGCAGGTCAGCCCCTGCCCGCCCTGCTGGTGGGTCATGTACGCCAGCCGCAGCGCGTCCCGCGGATGCTCCGTGGCGCCGATCCCGCCCTCGCCGATCCACAGCGCCCGGTCGCCGAACTTCACCAGCGCCGCCGACCCATCCCCTCGCGTGGCAACCACGTGGCCGATCTCGCCGTTCCGCACCTTCTCCTTCGCCTCGGAGAGCCAGACGGTGCGCGTGGTCTTGACGATGTCGCCGGCGTGCAGCGCCTCCTCGCGCACGTAGCTGCGGTCCCCAGGATCCTCGTAGCGCACGGCCACCGGCTTGCCCGACAGCTCCCCGGCGGCGATACGCCGCTCCTGGATCATCCGGTTGATCCAGTCCACCTCGCGGTTGCTCGTATCGGTGAGCAGCGCACAATCCTCGAGCGTCTTGCCCGGACCGAGGTTCCGGCGCACCTCGTCCCAGCTCTCGATCATCCGCTCGCGCAGCTGCAGGCGATCCTCGGCGAAGTCGAGCATCCCGCGCGCCGCAAGAGCGTGCGCCGCGGCGACGCCGTCGCCAGCGCGGATCTGGCGCCAGATCGCGACCACCTCGGGGTCCCGGTTCCGGAACACCTCGGTCAACCGGCTCGTCGGCACGGTCTCCTGTGCCGTCTCGAAGATGCCACCAGGGGTCACGGCGCTGAGTTGGCGCTCGTCGCCGATCGGGATGAGCTTCGCATCCCCGACGTGGCGGAGCAGCTCGTCCCACCGGCTCACGGTGTCGACCTGACCTGCCTCGTCGAGCAGGATCAGCGTCTTCTGCTCGGGCACGTACTCCGGGTCCGGGATCCACCGCGCGAACCGCAGCCCCGCCCAGCCACTCGCCTCCGAAGCCGGCACGTACCAGGACTGTTCTGCGCGATCCCACCACGCCCCACGGCTCCTGGCGAGATCGCGCTCCTCGAACGGCACGTCCAGGTACACCCGGTCCGGCTGTGCCGCACGCCGCGACATGTACCCGGCGGTGCCGGCCTTGGCCAGCGTGTTCGTCAGACTGTCGATGCTGCAGGCCTCGTCGGCGCCGATGTCCTGGCCGAACTTCACTGCGGCCCGGCCCGCGGTCGAGGTCGCCACGATCCGGTAGCCGGCCCGGCGGTAGGCGTCCGCCACCGTCCGGCCGACGCCCGTGCTCTTCCCGGTCCCCGCCTCGGCGGCGACCAGGCGCAGCGCCCGGTGGTCGGTGCACGCCCGCACCGCGGCCTCCTGCTCCGGCGACAGCGCGAACGGCGAGCTCGCGATCGCCCCCTCCACATACTCCTGCGGAATCGCATGGCCGCCCGCTTCCGCCTTTGCACCCAGCGCGTCGAGCACGAACGTCTCGGTGTCCAGGTGCCTAGTCGTCGTCCAGTGCCCGCGGAGCTCGTCCTTCGGTGCATCGATCCGCTTGAGCTCCGATGCCCTGTGCACCGAGTCGATCACCTCCCGGAAGTCGGCCGCCCGCACCTGGTGGCGCTGCATCTCGCGAGCCACCTCCTTACGGAGCTGGATCTCGTCGAACACGGCGCTGTCCGCGGTCAGCCGATCGGGGCCGAGCTTCCCGATCAGCGTGACCTCGGGCGTCGTGAGCGCGCGCACCGCCGCCATCCCCACCTGGGCGCGGTCCACGGCCATGCCATGGACCTCCTGCGCCCGCTCCCGCCTGGCGTGAGCTCCCGCGAGGATCTCTCCGACGCTCACTCCTCGCTCCTCTGGCGTCGCCGCCGACGCGTCGAGCTCGGCATCCTCGCGACGCCAGCGCTCGAAGTCCCCCGTGGGGTTGACGTCCTTCCCGCCGCGGCTCAGCACGACCAGGTTCCGGCGCTCCTCCGGGTTCGGTGGCCGCCCGTGCTCGGTCGCCCACCGCCGCTCCGCGTCCAGCACCTCCGCCTCGCGCTTCGAGAACCAGGTGCGCTTCCGGTCGCTGATACCAGCGATCGCCCACGCCTCCTCGCGCGGCACGATCTCGTACCCGAGCTCGCGCAGTTCCGACGCGAGCGTCGCTCGGGCCAGGGCGCCGATCTCCTTCTGCTGGACCATGAGACCGTAGCTGGCGATCGCCGCCAGCTTCCCGTCCGACCGCCGGGCGACGTTCGCCAGCGTCACGTGCGAGTGGAGTTGCGGGTCCGCGCCAGCGCCAGCCTGCGCCGCCGCCGCTGTCAGCCGGCTGGTGTGGTGGACGAACTCGGACGCCAGCAGCCCCGCCGCTGGCTCGGGAAGCGGCGGCGATCCGGCCACCCTCCGGCGCACCAGCGGGACCTCCCGCTGAATGTGCTCGAGCGACTGACGCACGCTTCTGGACCACGCCTCCTCAAGCAGTGCCCGCTCCGGCTCGTCTGCCAGCGCCCACAGGATCGAGAAGTCCTTGGGCGGCGAGAAGGTGCAGTCGACCGCGGCGACGTGGTTCCCCTCGGCGCCGAAGCGGGTCAGGGCCTCGCCCGAGACGGGGTCCTGGTTGCGCCAGATCGCCCGCAACGTCGCGCGCTCCACCTCCTGCCCGTCGAGGCCGAGCACGGGCTCACCGACCTCGTGCCACCGCCCGAGCTGGGCAACCTGCTCGCCCTCGCGACCCAGGTAGTAGTCGCCCCGCTGCGCCCTGTACCCAGCCTCCTCGGCCGCCGTCGACAGCAAGTACGTCGAGTAGTCAGCGACCTCACCGCCAGCGATCTTCCGCAGCGTCATCACTGCCGTAGACAACCTTGGTCAGGACTCATCGCACACGACCACCAGCAAGAAGGCCTCACCGAACGAACCAACGAAAACCCTCAGACCTCAACAGGAACGCCTCACGACCAGAGCCACCACGACATCCTTGTGTAACGCCCCCTCCACGACTTCATACCTTACGCACAGCCGTGGGGCGCGCTGGTACCCCTCCGGGGGGTACGGCCGATCTACGGGCCGGTAGACGTGAACCGGCGTTCACGGCGGCGACTTCGGCTGGACGCAAAGAGGGCGGGGAGGCACGATGGTGCCTGCCCCGCCCATGGGGAGGGTGGTGGTGGAGGCGCTAGAGCTCGGGCGACTCCGCCGTCAGCTCGCGCCGGCGGCTCGGGCTCCCGGCGGCCCGCTCCTCTACACCGTCGTAGTTTGCCCAGATCTCTCTCCAGCGGTCGCGCCGGAACTGGTCCGCCGCCCTGGCGGCGGCGGCGGGGTCGTCGAACTCACGGGTCAGCCCCTCGCGGTAGGCGTCGATCTGGGGACCGAGAACGCGGCCGACCTCGCCAGCAAACTCCTGGCGTTCGGCGGCGGGATCGGGCTCTGACTCCTCCCAGGAGCCCCCCCTGTCGACGAGGTGCTGGGCGACCAGGTCGAGCCAGTCACGCAGCCCCCTCATGGCGCTCCCCCTGGTCCTGGCGGTCCCTGAGCTCCCGCAGGACCATCGAGCGGGCCATGAGCGCCATGGGGAGTCCCTCCGCCCGGGCGGCGGCGTGGAGCGCAATCCAGTCGGAGTGCTCGAACCGGATGTGGACGTCCCGGAAGCCATGCGGTGCAGGTCGAGGCATCATGCGATCTCCTCATGGACGTCGGTGTCGCGGGTGACCGCGTCGACCACCGTCAGGTGCGTGAGCGGCATCGGAGCTGGGCGCAGCGGACGGCGTGACAGCCACCACGCACCCAGCGCGGCACCGAGGTCGCCCAGGCCCCTGCTCCCCTTCTGCGTCGCCTTGGGGGCGACGCTGGGTGCCGTCATGGCAGCCCATGTCGCGAAGGGCTCGCAGGCGTCGAAGTCGCTCTCGCGGACCAGGCAGGCCTCGTCGTTCTCGTTCAGCAGGAAGGCGTGGTTGCGCGGGATCTTCCTCAGCCCGCCCTCGGAGAACAGGGGCTCCGACTTCGTGCCCACGCTCCACGTGGAACTGGCGAATGGCCACTTCGGCCACCTCTGCGCCAGCAGCCCGCACCACCTCCGGGGATTGATGTTCGCCCGGCGTTCGGGCACGTCGTGCCTCCCCGCCAGGCGCTCGAGCTTGGCCAGGGTCTCGTCGTCGCCACCACCGGGGAGCACGATCCGCGAGCCGCACATCTGGAGCAGCGTGGTCGCGAACCCTGGCCCCCAGCGCAGCTGGGCGATCTCCATGTCCTGGAAGACCAGGGTCGAGACGAACCCACGGCCGCCGCCGTCGGCGAGCACGGCGCCGAGGTTGGGGATGGGGCACGTGTTCGCGATCTCGTCCCCGAAGAGCCCGCAGCTCAGGGGCAGGCGGCCGAGGAGGCCGCTGATCCTGGTGACCTCCTTGTAGATCTCGTTGAACAGGCCCACGACGAGCGGCGCGACGCTGAACGACGCGTCGGCCGAGGCGACGATGAAGAGGGTGTTGCTGCCGGCCAGGAAGTCTGCCGGGTCGAAGGGGCACTGAGGTGCCCGGTCAGCGTGGTCGCGGATGGCCTCGGAGTAGAAAGGCCGGACCGACGCGGTGAGCGCCGACCAGATGGACTTGAGCTCGTTGTCGGCGGTGCCCTCGAGGCTCTTCTGCAGGTCGATGGCGAAGGTGGCCCTGTGGGCCTTGAGGACGTCCTGGGAGTCGTTGAGGTTCTTCCGTGCGATCCAGCCTGCGACGGTCGACATGGTCACCCCGTCCAGGGCCGCGCCATGCAGCAGGGTTGCCAGGAGTTGCACTGCCCGCGACTTCCAGTGGCTCGCGTTCGTCGACCCCTCGCCGGCGTCGAGCGCCAGGTCCTCGGCCCGCTCGAGGGCGACCTCCCACCGGTCGCAGCCACGCAGGGGAGACCAGTAGAGCATCCGGACGTCGTCGAAGCGGTGGCGGGCGTCGAGGCGCAGGTCGCCGAGCTCGCCGCGGACGTCGCACACCCATACCAGTCCGTCGTGCGAGCACTTCGCGGCGCAGGCGTCGACGAGGTCGCGGCGGGTGGAGATGACGATGCGCGGGCCGCCGCCCCAAGCCAGGATGGCCTTGACGAGGAGCTGCTTCGTCTTCCCCATCCGCGGCGGAGACCAGATCACCGTGTTCACCTGGTGCCGCGCCTGGGCGACCTCCTCGACGCCCCAGACCTGCCGCCAGGTGCGTGCCCAGAACCCCAAGCCTTCCGGTACCAGCCGGTATCCCTGGAAGGTCCTGAACAGCGCGAAGCCGTGGGTGCGCGGGTCGCCGTGGTCGCGACGCCAGGGTCGGACGATGCGGGTTCCCCCATCCCCGGCCATGCGCGGCGTCTCGTTCACCGCGCGCTGGTGCGGCCACCACGAGTAGCGCGCGTACCACAGGCCGGCGAGGGGAACCGCGAGCTCGAGCGCCATGGGGGCATGCAGCCCCGGGAGCACCGGTGCGAGCAGGCCGGCGGCTGCCACGCTGGCGGCCGCCGCATCCTTCACCGGCGTCCACCCTGCCTGAGCGCGGAGCCGCGCTGACGTCGCGCGTTCGCGAGGACGTGCGCTTCCATGGACTCCGCGAGCGTCGGGGTCGGCGTCCCGTCGTGCTCGGCCTCCCCGGTCTTGCAGCCGAGCTCCCGCCACACCCGCAGCATCCCGTCCAGACCCCAGGGGGAAGCCTGCCACTCGGCCGCGTCCCTCGCCATGGCTGCCGGGTCGATTCGCATCGTCCCATGCTCCGTCGGGTACACCAGCCGCCGCCGGTACGCTCGCTCGCGCCACCACATCACGGCGGCGAAGAGGTGCACCCGGTGCCCCACCACGTGCCAGCACGTCGGGACCGTCAGCCCCCAGGTGCGCAGCCGTTCGGCGAACTCGTCCATCGCCAGGTAGGCCATACGGAGCCGCGCCGGCGGCAGGTCGTCCAGGTCCCACGCGACCGGCGCCCTCTCTCCGGTGGGTGGGCCCAGTTCGGGCGCCTCGGCCACGGTCGGTCTCGTCTTCGGTCATCGATTCCCTTCGATCCATCAGTCGCGACGCGAGTAGCCGCCGTGCGGCAGCTCGACGCCAGATCCCAGGTGTAGGTGCTGCTCGTGGGGCGGCAGCGACGCGGCGGTCACCCTCTCGAGATGCCGTCGCCCCTTCTCGCGCTCGTGCAGCTCGAGCAGCGCTGCGCGAGAGTCCGGGTGGACCATCGCCACGCCGACGGTGACAATCGCGACGGGCACGCTGGCGATGACGACGATCAAGGCCACCGCTGCGGTGCCGATGATCCACGGTGCCCAGGCGGATGTGAAGACCACGTAGATCAGGGCACCGACGACCGTCATGACGACGGCGCCCAGCAGCGCGAAGCCTCGAAGCTCGCGCAGCGCCGACGGCGAGGGAGCCGGAGTCACTCGCCGGCCCCTCGCTGCAGCTCTGCGAGGACGGCGGCGACCATGTCCTCGTCAGACGACCGCATCGCCACCTTCACCGCCGCTCTGACCATCAGCGCGTCGGCTGGCTCGCGGAGGTGCGGGCGGTGCTCCATGATGATCCGGCGAGCGGTCTTGCGCAGCCAGTCGTACTGATCCTCGCTGAGGAAGGTACGAACGGCGTGCGACACGCCTCAGACCACGAAGCGGATGCGCTGCACGCCGGTGGGCATCGCGAGGTCCTTGCCGTCGGCGCCGATGAGCTCGATGCGAACGGTCGCGTCCTCGCCACGGCCGGCGCCGGTGACCTTGCCGCGGAGCTTGCGGATCTTGGTGTGGAGATCGACGAGGGACACGGGGGTCGAGGCGGTGAAGCCGATCGGCATCCAGTCCGAGGCGGCGTCGGCGCTCGGTGCGAGCCGGAGCGCCGCAGAGGTGTCTGGGGCCATGTGTGGTCTCCCTGGTAGTAGACGCGACTCGCGCATCATACATGCCTTCGGCCCGTAGGTCCATGGGTCCGAAGGCATGACGGGTCGGTGGGTCGTTGCGGCCCCCGCGGGCGCGGGCCCGCGCCCGCATCCGCCCGAGCGCGCAAGCCGCGTAGGAACCGGCGTGGTGGGGTCGTTGTGGTTGCAATGGCTGTGGTGCGACGTCTCGGACTTGTGCTCGCTGCGGCGGCCTCGACCGTGGTGCTGGTCGCTGCCAGCCCGCCGTCGTCGCCCACCGGGACGGGCGGTGGCAGTGCGCCGCGGCAGAGCTCGGGATCGCGCGAGAGTGGGTACGGCTACTCATCGACCCCGGCGCCACGTGCGGGAGCGAGGTCACACGTGGCCCGGGGATACCCGACCAGCTCCCCCGGTGCCAGGCGTGGGCCATCCGCCTCGAGCACGCGGAGTGGCGGTGCTGCAACGCCGCCGCCGGCGGCGACGGCGGCCCCCTCGCCGACCCCGTAGGTCAGAGGCGGTCGCGACGCCCCTTCACGGGCAGACGGTCGGGGTGGGCACGCTGGGCGGCTCGGATGCCGACGATGGCCTGGATGGCATGCACGTGGAAGGCGACGTCGCCGGCGTCAGAGGGGTGCATCACCTCGAGCTTGGTGAAGCCGGTGAAGACGTCGCCGGCCAGGTCGACGACGTTGAGCTCCTCGGGGGTCAGGTAGCCGTTCGCCTCGGAGTGCTCCACAGGGGCACCGCACGGCCAGGGATGCACCACGACCCCGGGCTCGGCCATGGCGGCTCCGCAGCGGGCACAGGGCTGTCCGGACGGCGCCGGGGTCGCGGCCTCGGTCACCGTGGCGCCCTCCATCGGCCGGCCCTCACTCCGTCACGAAGCCGCTGCAGCAGGCCGCGGCGGCGCGGCAGCCCACATGGGCACCTGATCACCCGGGGCAGGAGCGGGTCGCCGCTCATCACCTGGCACCGGTACCTGCCGGTCTCGTCCGTGAGGTGGTGGGCGGCGGCCAGGTGATGGCACTCAGGGCATCGCGGCGCCGGCGCGTCGGCCTCCATCTTCATCAGTTCTCCACCGTATCCCCAACCTGGCTCCACAGGGGTGCTGCACATCTGCGCCGATGATGGCACTCGCGCGGACACCGGCGCGGCCAGCGGGGCTCCGGCATAGTCGCCGTGGTGATGACCGAAGCGGCCGCCGAGGCTTACATGATCGAGCGCTGGGCGCGGATGCAGATACCGGAGAACTGGCACAGCATGCTGACCCAGGATCTCCCGGTGTCCGTGGTCAGCCAGGACGTCGAGATGACCATCGCCAGCTACACCGAGCCCGACGACCTGCGCACCGGGTGCATCGGCTTCGCCTTCATGCTGGGCGATCGCGAGAACCCCGACCTCACCCCAGCCGAGGCCGAGTACGTGTGCTCGACCCTGCTCAGCGTCGCCCGCAGGGTGCTCCACGTCTACGGTCAGGCGCGGGCGAGCTGATGCCCAGCTTCCGCGACCGGGTGCGCGGCTTCCTCCGGCCGCCGGCACCTGGGCGGGCGGTGATGATCACGCCACTCGCGGCGCCGCAGACGGTGGTGTCCACCGCGGTGACCGTCCACGCAGCACCGGCGGCCGTGGTCGCCCAGCGTGGCACCACGGTGTCGGCGGCGCCCGCCGCGGCCACCGCTGCCGTGGGCGGCAAGCGCGTCGTCGACGCCACCTATGCCGCGAAGCCGCTCATGGGCGGTCGCCAGACCCAGCCAGAGAACTTCAACCCCTTCGGCCTGGCCGGTCCGTGGTCCTTCGTCCCCAAGAAGCAGTTTGCCCAGATCGACGTCACCGAGCTCGACGTCACGATGTTCTCCGCGGACCAGCTCCTGGCGCTGCTGCCCGACCTCGACCCCACCATCAGCAAGGCGGTGTGGTCGTTCATGCGCGAGGCCGGCACCGCGGTCACCTTCCAGGCGCTCACGCTGGGCGGCGAGGAGGACGCGGTCGGCCAGAGCATCCTCGACGACATCGTCCGGGGGATCAACCAGCAGGCCGGCGGGATCGCCGGCGTGGTCCGCCAGCTCGAGCTCACCGCCTACCTGCAGGGGGCGTGCTGCATCGACGTCGCGCCGAGCAAGTCGCTGAAGGACATCGAGGACATCTACGCGGTCAACCCCGACTCGATCTTCTTCGAGCGCGACGTGGACCAGCGCCCGGTGCCGTTCCAGCGCCAGCAGATCTGGGGCGGTGGTGTGGCAGGGTTGCTGCCGTTCCGCATGCTCAACGAGGAGACCTTCGTCTACGTCCCGGTGGATCCCTATGTGGACGATCCATACGGGCGGGCGCCGATCGCGCCGTCGCTGCAGGTGGTCTTCGCTCTGGCCCAGGTGCTCCGTGATCTGGCCAAGGTCGTCCACCACCAGGGGTGGCCGAAGATCGACGTGTCGCTGGTCTGGGAGCTCATGGAGTCGACCATCCCGCACGCCGTGAAGGAGGACGAGCAGCGGGTCCAGGACTGGATGCAGGCCAGGATCACCGAGGTGGTCACCGCCTACAACTCAATGGCCCCGGAGGACGCCTTCGTCCACATGGACTACGTTCGGATCGACAGCACGAAGGCCACTGCTGGGGCCAAGCTCTTCGACGTCCAGACCGTCGTGCAGGTCTTTCTCGACCAGCTCATCCAGGCCTGCAAGTCGCTCCCGATCTTCCACGGTGGAGGGGCGGCGAAGGGCGAGACCGAGACCTACGGCACCGTCGAGTACGACATCTACGTTGCCAGCGTCTCGGTCCTGCGCGACATCGTCGCCGAGGTCATGGTGCGCGGACTGACGGTGGCCATGGAGCTCCGCGGCCACCCGTGCGTGCTGAAGCATGAGTGGGCACCGATCCAGCGCACTCTCCGCAGCGCCGACGCCATGGCCGCGGCGCAGGAGATCGAGAACGCGGTGAACAAGCGCGACCAGGGCTGGATCACCCAGGACGACGCGAGCAACGACATCACCGGGTCGGATGCCGTCGCTCCCCCGCCGAGTCCTTCCGCCTGGCCGATGGCGCCGCCCCATCCCATGGCCCAGGTCATCGCTCCCAACCCCGACGACGCCATCCCGCCGGACCAGCAGGGCGATCCGGCGCCACCCACCGCCGACGAGGTGATCAAGTCCGGACGTGGCGGTGCATTCGCGTACCTGCTCGCCGCCGCGCGCATGAACCAATGCGCCAATTCCGCGCCTGGGCGGCGCTAGCATCACGAACCAGCCACCCGCACCAGCGAGGTCACCATGGGCGTCTTCGGCAGGCCGCATCCGCACAAGGGGCACTCCGGCCCCCACCCCGGAGCGAAGGGGAAGGCGCATCCCCACAAGGGGCATCCCGGCGTGCATCATGCAAGCCCGAAGCACCCGGTTGGCCACGCCGGCGCGAGCCACAAGGGCACGACCCCCACGACGCATGCGACACCTTCGGGGGTGACGCGTGCCATGGGACGGGCGGTGGGCGTCGGCGTACCCAGGAGGTAGAGTCTGTGACTGCGCGCACATGGTGCCGGAGATGTGCTCGGTGGCACGAGGCGGGGCGGCTGCGGTGCTGGGCCATCGCCGTCCCCGGCGAGGTGAGCGGCGAGCTCGCCGGCACCGACGCCGAGGGACCGAGGACGCGCGCGTACGCCTCCAGTCCGCAGCGCAGGTGGGTGCGCCGCTGCCGCGAGCTCGATGAGGAGCTGGCTGCCGGTGCGGACACGCTGGCCAGGCTCGAGCGCATCCTGCCCTGCGTCCGTCCGTGAACTCGCAGGGCACGCGCCGCCACGTGCCGCACTTCCGGCACCCGGTCAATCTGCACCCGACTACCTTCGGCGAGCGCTTGGCGGACAGCATCGCGGCAGGGATCGGGTCGTGGCCGTTCCTCATCGTCCAGACCCTGCTCGTGCTGGCGTGGATCATCTACAACTCATGGCCGTCGTGAGCGTCGGGCGCAGGACCGTGAGCAGAACCGCCGCCGGTCGGAGCGGCGGGCATCAAATCCGCCGTGACAGGTCGGGCACGATCGGGTCTGCCAGACGCCCCGGTATCGACCACGCTGCTGTCCACGACGCGCCTCGCCACTCAGCGACCCGACCCGTTGGCGCTCTGCTGGGTCTTGCCACCTGGCATTGGCCGCATCGGACAGTCGCCGACGGATCTCCGGCGTCCTCTCATATGTCGACCCGACCCGTCGGCCCTTGGCGATCATGTCAGCAACGTTGTCCTTCTGGGTTCCGAGGAACAGACAGTCAGGGCGAACACACGACGTCAGATCGCAGTGGTGCAGGACCTGCAACCCATCCGGGATCGGGCCGCGGTGGAGCCGCCATGAGACGCGATGCGCGCGCTGAGTACGTCCCTCGTAGGCGAAGGCACCGTACCCCTTCTCGAACCACGGTCCCATCCACTGCCAGTGGCCGTCGGGGCGGACACAGACCCTCGCCATGAAGTCCGCCATCGTGTTGCGCCTCATGCTACCGGCAATTTTAGCAGCAGGCTTGGTAGCGCTCCGTCTGGCTCACGTCGGCGCGTTCGACAGGCCGCCATTCATCATGCTGAACCTGCTCTTTTCGGTCCAGGCGGCGTACACGGGCCCAGTGCTCCTCCTCGCCGGCAACCGCCAGGCCCAGCGCGACCGGGCGATGGCGGAGCACGACTTCGCCATCAACCAGACGGCCGAGGCGGAGATCCGCCAGATCCTCGAGCATCTCGTGCGGAACACCGAGGCCACCCTCTGCATCGCCCGGCATGTGGGCGCGGTGGTCGACGAGGTGCAGGGCGACAGCCAGTCCACGCACATGGCGCACTAGGCCCTGGAACTGTGAGCGCAGACGCTGAGGCCCGCCTGGCGATTGACCTCGCCGAGCTCGCCGGGCGACGCGCCCTGGCCGCCTGGCGGATGACCGACGACCCAGTCGCCCGCGAGCTCGTACGGGACGCCCACCGGCGACTCCTCCGCGAGGCGCCGAGGGTGGCGTGGTTCGCTCTGCGCAACCGGGCGGACAGGGAGGTCATCCTCCAGGCGCCCGTCCCTCCGCGCTACGCCGCGATGCCCAGGGGGACCGCCCTCTTCCGCGACTACGCCGCGGCCGTCTCGGACGAGCTCCGGCGCCAGCAGCTCAACTTCGACCGCTACGCCACCATGACGAACCTTCTGGCCCATGTGGCGGCCCAGCGGCCGGCCCAGCCGCGGCAGCGGGCCCTGCAGCTCGGCGACTACGCCGACGATGGTGACGGCGGTGACCCCGGCCGGCTCGTGAGCGGATACACTCCCGAGTTCGACCCGGGGTCGGTCCTTCCCATCCACATCGACGTGTACGATGCCGCGGCGACGACGGTCCTCCAGCGGATCGGTGTGGTGGGGTACGACTTCCATCTCGAGGACCCGACCATCCTCCGTGAGATCCAGGCGCTCCAGCTCGACCGCATCCGCGGCATCGACGCGACGACGATCAAGGGACTCCGCCAGGTCCTGGTGCGCAACGCAGGCGGGACGGTGGTCGACATCGCCAAGGCGATCCGCGACTACTGGGACCAGGCGAGCACCCGCCGGGCACTGGTGATCGCCCACACCGAGATGGCCTACGCATCGGCAGCGGCCGAGCGCGACACGTACCGGCGCAACGGGATCGACCAGGTGGAGTTCAGTGGCAACGCGTCGCTCGATGACGGGAACGACGCGACGAACTGCAACAACTACCTCGGGATGATCGTCGCTGCTGACAGCGCCGAGGCCGGCAACCTGATCCCGCTGCACCCGCTCTGTGTGCTGCCAGGGACGCGGATCCTCTCATTTGGCGCTTTCGTCGCCGCCTTCCGCGCGCAGTACGACGGCCCGGCGGTGCGTGTGCACACGGCGCGGACGACAGTGGCTACCACAGCGCAGCACCCAGTGCTGACGAGGCGCGGATGGCTCCCCGCCAAGGATCTTCGCCAAGGCGATCACGTTCTCAGCGTCTCGCCTGCTGACGACGCCTCGGCCGTCTTCTCGGACCTCGATCACATGCCATCCATGGCCGAGGAGGTATTCGATGCGCTCTCGGTCGCGGGCACAGCGACTAGGGAGGTCTGCCCCACTGTGGGGCTCCACGGCGCAGGACAGTTCATCGAAGGCCACGTCGATGTTGTACGGGCCAGCAGCTCGCTGAACAGTGAAGGCCACCCCGATCTCGAGCAGGTGCATTCCCAACTGGATCTCGTACGGGCTTCTCGGATCCGGCTTGCCCAACTCCTCGCGCGACTGCGCCCTGGCAACCATGACCGCGCGATACCGAGCGGGCAGGGCAGTCGTGATATCCGGCGCATGCCGCTGCCGTGCCACATGCGCGTTGGCGGTCAGGGACAAGCGCTCGTCGTCGGTCATCCGGGCGGCGCGGCGCAGACTGGCATCCCGTCTGCGGATGGAAAGCCCTTGGGCGCGCAGCACCATGCTCACGGTCCCTTGAGAGACACCGAAGCGGGCTGCGATCGCGTACTGACTGGCGCCGTTTACCGAGGCGGCACAGATGCCAGCCCGGTCGATCTGGGGGCGGCCGGGGGGGCGGCCCTTCGCTGGACCTGGTGGCCTGATCTCGTTTCCTCCGGCGACGATCGCTGCGCGGAGGAACTTGCGGTCCACGCGGGCTTCACGAGCAACAGCGGTCAGTGGCTCGCCTGCGACGTATCGGCGGATGAGGTGGTCAAGATCGACACGGGGTGGTATCGAGGACACGTCTACGACTTCCAGTGCGGCGGAGGCGCCTACTTCGCCAATGGTGTAGCAAGCCTCAACTGCACCCACTACTGGTCGCCCGTCTTCCCGCCCGGGTGGAGCGTGCCCGCCATGCCCTGGGCTGGCGGCGCTCTCGATGAGGGCGGCGGCCCCTCGGTGGAGAGCGTCCTCAGCGGGGAGTACGGCCGGGCCGCTCGCCAGAACCACCGCCATGTTCGGGTGGGCATCCGCCGCCTGGCCCGCGTGGAGCTCCGCGAGCGGCGGGCGACAGCAGCCCACTCCGGCGTGATGGTGGCCTTCATGATGCCCTTGGTGGCGCGGGCCATGCTGGCGCTCCCGGGGGGCGAGGCATCCGAGGACCTCCACGTCACCCTGGCCTTCCTGGGGCACACCGACACCCTCGGCGACCCCGGTCCGCTGCGCCGGGCGGTGGCCGCATTCGCTGGCGAGGCACCCCCCATGGCAGCGACGGTGACGGGAGTGGGACGGCTCACCGCGGTTGACACCGGAGAGCCTCATCCGGTGGTCGCGCTGATCGACTGCCCCGGGCTCGAGAGCTTTCGCCAGGGGTTGCTCGTGCGGCTCCGCGAGGCGGGGTTCGAGGCTGACGGGACCCATGGGTTCCTTCCGCACGCCACCCTGGCCTACATCGACCCGGCGGCACCAACGCCGGTGGAGACGCTCCCGCCGCTGAAGCTGCGGTTCGTCGACATCACCCTCGCAGTCGGGCCGAACCGCTACACCTGGCGGCTCGCGGGGGGCGCGTAGCGACGGAGGCTGCCGCCATTCCACGGCTGCGGCCAGACTGCGCGCGTGCCGTCCCGCCATCCCACTCCCCAGCCCGACTCGCGGGACGAGCCCCTCGAGCAGCCGCCGCCTGGGGCGGACCGCATGTCTCGCACGCGCCCGCCGACGCGCCCGCCGCGGAAGACGCGGCGGCTGCTCGAACCCCATCCTCCTGAGCCACCGGATGGTGACACCCGTTGAAGACCGTGCAGAAGTCACGACGGTCACCGCAGACGACCCGACGCCGGCCGTCGGCAGTCGTGAAGCTACGCAGCCAGCCGCTTTCGCGCAAGGCCGAGCCCGCATTCGTGGAGCCAGGCGTCGATCGCCAGAGCGCGCCGACCACTCGTGCCGATCTTCCAGAGGCGTCCACTACTCCGTACGGTGAGCTCGATCCCAAGGAAGGCCTGGACCACCGCAGCAGCTCCGTCGATGATGGAGCGGCTGCCGCTCAGGACGCTCCAGCTCGGGTACACGTAGGTGCCGTATGGGTGTCGGCGGGTGACCTTCGAGACACAGCCATCGCCATCGAAGTAGCCGAGCAGGAAGGGCGCCAGGAGCTCCTCGGACAGGCGCGGCCACTCCATGACGAGCGACTTCTTGGGCACGACCCCGTGCGAAGCCAAGTCAGCGACCATCGTCGTCGACGTGAACTCGATCAGCGCGTGGTCACCTCCACGGATGACGACGTCGCCAATCTGGCGTGCCGTGCTGGTTCGCTCGCGGATGCTGAATCCGGGGGCGAGCTGGTCTCGGACGAACTCGACGAGACACCGGTCCTTGGCGGCCACCTGAAGCCCGACCACGAAGCGCCCAGACACGATGTACCCATCCGAGGCCAGAAGTCCAAGCACATACGCCTGTGTGGGGATGCGGACCTCGCGGAAGTAGTCATGCCGGACGTACGTGGCTGCGCCGTAGTGCTCTCGGTCGAGCGCTTTTTTCCGCGGCTTCCTGAGTCTGTGGTAGGCGTTGTTGCAGTCGCGGCACCACGGATACAGGCCATCAAGCCGGCTCCGGTCAGTCTGGAAATCGGCCACTTCCTTGGTTTCGCGACACCGGCCACACCGTTTCACGTCAGTGAAAGTGTAGCAGGAGCGTAAGACGAAACAGTCGCAAGAGTATCTCCGCGATCTCATCCTGCTGCTCGCAGGCCAGACGGTCACCGACGACTTAGGCAATGCCATCACGTACTCCGTCGGCAGTGCCGGTAGCAGGACCGCCCAGGTCCCCCAGGGAGTCAACCCGGCGCAGGTCATCAAGGCCTCGCCCGGACGGCTCGCGCGCATCGTCATCACGACCACCGGCGCCAGCCCCATCAGCATCTACGACAACGCCTCGGCGGCGAGCGGCAACCTGCTCTTCACCGTCCCGGGAAGCGGCGCGGTCGGCACCTCGTACGACGTGCAGATGCCAGCGGCCAACGGCATCACCGTCGCCGCGCAGACCGGCACCACCCCCGCCTTCACGGTGAGCTACGCATGACCGAGGTCGTCCAGTTCACGCCGGCGGAGCTGATCGAGGGCTCGCGTGAGGACGTCAACAGCGGAATCGGCTTCGTCGGATGCGAGTGCGGCGTGCTCGCCCAGGCCCCGATCGACGGCGAGCCGCTGAACGACTGGGACGAGCTCAACCGCTGGTACCTGCGGCACGCCGCGGAGCACGAGGAGCCGCCGCAGTGACGGACGAGCACGAGCCGAGGATCGGGACGCGCTACCGCCTCAAGAACCACGTGGGCTACCAGCCGCACCGCAACCCACACCACCCCTGGGAGCAGCATCCCGAGCGGCTGGGCAGCCACGCGCCGCTCTTCGCCGGCCAGGTCGCCGAGGTCGTCGGGCACTCCCCTGTCGGTGAGCACGGTGGCGGACCCGTCGACGAGCACGCTGTGATCCTCGCCTTCGAGCACCACGAGCTGGCCATCCCCCCACCCACGCCGGGCGCCCTCGCCCACGCCAGGCGACCGCCCGTCGCCGGCGAGACGGAAGACGACCCGTGGACGATCCCGCCCCTGGAGGAGGAGCACTGGGTCTTCCACCCGACCGACCCGGAGCACACACCCACGGGCGTCACCCGCCACTGGTCCTGCACCCACGACCAGCTCGCCGAGCTCTTCGACGAGGTCGACGACCCCGCGCCGGAGCACAGCCCCGCGGTGTTCACGGTGCCCGACGTGTCCGCCCCCGGGGAGGCCCAGTAGATGGCGGGCCAGTTCTCCCGCACCGGCAAGCAGCGGGCGATGAACACCGCCCTCAGCATCGGGGGCCCGTCCGGCTCCAACCTCGGCGACCAGGTCGCGGCGGTCTCGACCGCCATCAGCGCCGGCACCACCGGCACCACCTCCCTGGCGACGGCGACGGTCACGACCACGCGCTCGATCCCCTCGGGGTCGGTGATCATCTGCAGCTCGACCACCGGCACCAACGTCGAGTCGTACACCACCAGCGGATCGACCGCGTCCGGCGCCACCTCGATCACGGTCGTGTCGCAGACCTCGAACAAGGCGAGAGCGAGCGGCGACCTGATCTGGGTACTGCAGGTGCCGCAGCCCTACGTGGCGATGAACTCCACCGCGCCGACCGATTCGGCGCTGGGCACCGAGTACGGCGCCGGCGGCTATGCACGCCAGCCCGTGACCTGGACGCTGCCGACTGCGGCGGACCCGACGGCGACCCAGAACACGGCGCTGCTCACCTTCGGGCCGTTCCCGTCCGGCACGGGTGCGACACTCTCCAACGCCTCGCTCATGGACGCCCTGTCCGGTGGCACCGCGTCCAACATGATGGCCTGGTGGGGCCTGACCGCGAACAAGACTCCTGGCACCAACGACAGCCTAACCGTGGCCGCGGCGGCGCTGACTTCGACATGGCAGACGCCGGGATGATCCTGAGCGTCGAGGTTCCCGACGACCACCCGGACGGCGAGGAGTGCGTCCGCGCGCTCGAGGCGATGCTGCAGGCGGGGAGCCGCGTGGTTCTCCTGCGTCGACCCCTCGGCGTGCCCGACGAGATCTGGCCGGTGATCTCGCCAACCCTGGTGGCGAGGGCGGTCGCCGCGCTCCACGGCCAAGAGGTCGGAGCGCTGGTCCTTGGCTGACCCCTCGCTCGCCGTCCAGCGCGTCGCCATCGGGATCGACCGCCACGGCACGCCCGCGCTCCTCGTGACCTACACCATGGCGGGCGCCGACACGGCGCACATGCGAGAGTTCACCCTGCCGTCGCCACCACCACCAGACACACCGGACTTCGCGGCGATGGCGGCATCGGGCCGCTCGGTGATCCAGGCTGGCGATCCGGACGCCGGGCCCTACCTGGCATACGCGCAGACGTTGGCGATGGGCGCGGGCGGCGGCTGATGGGTCCCACCTTCTCGCTGGCGATCAACGACATCGCCATCGGGACCAATGCGACCGACACGCTCGCCAACATCAAAAGCGTCTTCGAGCTGCCGGCGCCGACGAACCAGGGGGTCCGGGTCACCGCGATCGACCTCACCTTCGACGGGACCACCCAGACGAACAAGCCGGTGCTGGTCCAGCTCATCCGCGCAACCGCCACCGGCAGCTTTCCCTCGAGCAACCTGGCGCCGGAGCCGTGCAACAACGACGGCGCGGCGCAGTCGACGCTGCTCACCGCCGCCAACGTGAAGTGGGGCCTGGCGACCGGCGAGGGCACCGTCGCCAGCGGCAACGGCTGGCGCCTCTACCGCTTGGCGCCGACGGCGGGCGTCCTCTACCAGCTTCCCTTGGGTCGTGAGATCTGGGTCCCCAAGGCGACCTTCTTCCGGATCCGCATGGTCGCCGTCAACGCGGTGAACGTCTCGCTCAACGTCGAGGAGGAGGAGTGATGCCGCCGCGTGGGAGGCCGCGCACGCCGCGTAGCGCCTGACCGTGGAGGGCTGACCCGGTGGCCCTCTCCGAGGTCCAGGAGGTCGCGCTCACCGGGGGCGCGTCGAGCACGTCGCTCTCCGACCCCGGCTTCACCGCGACCGGGAGCGCGGCCGGGACCGGGCTGGTGATCGCGGTCGCATTCCGCAACTCATCGTCGCCGGCGACGAGCGTGTCGAGCATCACCGACAGCGCCGGCAACACCTGGGTCAAGGCGATCGCGGACAACCCTGCCACCCGCAACCAGGCTGCCGAGATCTGGTACGTCGATCCCTCGACGTACATCCCCGGGGTCACCACCTACACCATCACCTTCGCCGCGGCATGCGTCGCCGTGGCTCGCTTCTACGAGATCTCCGGCGGCGCCTCGAGCTGGCTCGACCAGGCGGTGAAGGGCGCCGGCGCCAACAGCTCGGCGCCGACCGTGAGCACGGCCACACTCGCCCAGGCCAGCGAGTTCGCCATCTCCATCATCGGCATCGGCAGCAACGCGGCCACGCTCTCCGGCCTGACGTCCGGGTGGTCGACGTCGACCATGGACATCAACGGCTCCTCGCCCACCACCGAGGAGACCTCCGGGCACCAGATCACCGCGGCGACGACCGCGCTGACCTTCGCCGGCACGATCAGCATCGCCCGGGTCTGGTCGGACCTCATCGCCACCTTCAAGGCGGCCGCGGCGGTCTCCGGCCGGCCGCCGGCGCCGCTGGTCGTGCGCCAGGCGATCATGCGCGCGGTGAACTTCTAGATGGCCGTCCTCGGGCGCGGCTTCCCGTCCCATGCGCGCATCGTCCGGCCGGTCACCGCGCCGGGGTCGGCGCTGGCG
>JACXTT010002548.1_pt1 | contig 28786 bp, 27 predicted proteins | sample 9270951 | NCBI WGS metagenome assembly JACXTT01 (sample SAMN15532306, study PRJNA645909) | rock metagenome | isolation source: weathered quartz diorite | place: Puerto Rico | collected 2017-06-21 | reverse complement strand
GCGCAAGCGGGTCAAACAGACAACCGAAACCCGACGAGCGGGGGGCCAGGTGGGGGCCGCGTGGCAAGCCGAAGTGACGCTTACCGTACCGGCCGAAGAACACGCCCTGCTGAGCAGCCTGGGCGATGATCTGAAGTTTGTGTTCATCACGTCTGCTATCACTTTGGTAGCTGGCGACGCACAATCCATCAGCGTTACAGCCTCGAATGGCACCAAATGCGAGCGCTGCTGGCATTACCGTAACGACATTGGCGTGGATGCCGCCCACCCCACGCTGTGCGGCCGCTGCACCAGCAACCTCTACGGTGCGGGTGAAAAGCGGGTGTTTGCCTGATGGCCGCGCGCGGCGCGAAATCGGGCGGTGGCGGCAACGCCCCCAGCCTGTTGCTGTGGCTGGGGCTGGCCTTTGTGTTGATGCTGGTGGACCAGTTCACCAAGGTGCTGGTCGTGGGCTACTACCACCTGGGTGACAGCAGCACGGTCACCAGCTTTTTCAACGTGGTCCGCGTGCACAACACCGGGGCGGCGTTCTCGTTCCTGGCCGGGGCCTCGGGCTGGCAGCGCTGGTTCTTTACCGCGCTGGGCCTGGTGGCTGCGGCGGTGATTGTGTGGATGCTCAAGTCCCACGCCGGTCAACGCCTGTTCTGCCTGGCCATGGCCTGCATTCTGGGCGGCGCCATCGGCAATGTGATCGACCGCCTGCTGTATGGCTACGTGGTGGACTTTTTGGATTTCCACTGGCAGTGGCTGAGCCCGCTGTTTGCCGGCGGGCACTTTCCGGCCTTCAATGTGGCCGATGCGGCCATCAGCGCCGGTGTGGCCTGCATGATCCTGGACGAATTCACCCGGGTGCGCAAGGCGGGTTGATACCGCCTGCTGCGGGTAGCCTCCGTTCGGGCTGAGCCTGTCGAAGCCTTCTGCAATCCCTTGATTTGCAAAGGCCGCGTTTCGACAAGCTCAACGCGAACGGACTTGTTCCGCGTTGCCCTAGAACAGGAAGCCCGTGGACAGCACTTGCTCGGACATCCAGATGTTTTGGTCGGCCGTGCCCTTGTACACCGGCACGCCACGCAGCTCGCCATAGGCAAATTTCTGCGTGAGTTCGAGGAAGATGGATTTGTAGATGGTGTAGCGCACGCCGACTTCCACGCCGGCCGTCCAGCCGTTGATCTGCCACCAGTCGCCCTTGCCGCAGCAGACGTTCACGTTCTTGGGGCCGACCTGGTTCTCGTTGCCAAGAATGGTGTTGTCGGCGTGCGGCAGCAGAATGCCCGCGCCAACGCGGCTGATCAGTTGCAGATCGCCCGGCTGCTGGACCGGCCCGCTCAAATGCTTCAGCCAGACGGCATTGAGCATCAGGTGATTGAGCCCGTTGTGCAGCGCGTACTTGAAGTTCTTGTCGTTGAGCACCATGGTGCTACTGGCGGGAGCGCCGCCGATGGTTCCGCTCACCGACGCAGTTTGGTCGGGGTCGGTGTTGTATTTGCTGTGGTCCAGGGAAAACTCGATGGCGAAGGTTTTCTCCGGGTTCATGAACTTGCCGATCCGCATGTTCTCCTGCGGGTTGGTGAAGTCCAGGTTCAGCAGGGAATTCAGCGTGTCCGGCACACTCGATGGGAAGTCATGCGCCGCGGCCTGATGCACCGTGAAATCATTGCCCAGTTCCGGCTGGGACACGTGAATGTCGCTGGGCGCGTACTGCTGACGGCTATAGCCCCAGGAAAAATACCAGTTGCCCGGGTCGTTGATGGCGCGGTCAAAACTGGCCTTGGTGGCGCTGGGCGACGCGGTGCTTCCCGCGCTGGCGGACGGTGCATCGGAAACGCCTTGGGCAAACGCCATGGCGCAAGGCAGCAGGGAGGCAAGTGCAACGCCGAAAAGGTGCTTGGTGAATCTGGTGGTCATGTGCTTGGGCGGAGTCACCCCGCATGTGGGGGCGACACGTCTTGTGTGTATCGGGAAACTCCCGGGGTCCAGGGGTGAATTTTATCCGCGCGGGCTTGGAGCCTGCTCCAGGCCCTTTCCAGCCCTACAAAGTCAGGATGGTGCAGCCCGTGGTTTTGCGCGCCTCCAGGTCACGGTGCGCCTGCTGCACGTCTTCCAGCCGGTAGCGCTGGTCGATGCGGATGTTCACCTGGCCACTACCCACCACGGCAAACAAATCGTCGGCCATGGCCTGTGTACTCTCCCGCGTGGCAATGTGGGTGAAGATCGTCTGGCGCGTCACATAGAGTGAGCCCTTGGGCCCCAGCATGCCCGGCGCGAAGGGGTCTACCGGGCCGGAGGCGTTGCCAAAGCTGGCCATCAGCCCGAACGGGGCCAGACAGTCCAGCGACTTGTCCCAGGTGTCCTTGCCGACCGAGTCGTAAACCACCTTCACCCCTTTGCCGCCGGTGATGTCCTTGACCCGGGCCGCGAAGTCATTGGTTGCATAGTTGATCGCGTATTCCGCACCGTGGGCCAGGGCCAGATCGCACTTGGCGTCCGAACCTGCGGTAGCGATCAGACGTAGGCCCAGGGCCTTGGCCCACTGGCAGGCAATCAGCCCCACGCCGCCGGCCGCCGCGTGGAACAGCACAAAATCGCCGGACTGCAGGCCACCTTGGGGCAGCGTCTTCTTCAGCAGGTACTGGGCCGTCAGGCCCTTGAGCATCATGGCCGCGCCAGTGTCAAAGGAAATGCTGTCGGGCAGTTTGCACACGCATTTGGCCGGCATGACACGCAGCTCGCAATAGGCACCCGGCGGCTGGCTGGCGTAGGCGGCGCGGTCACCCACCTGGAGGTGCGTCACGCCCGCACCCACCGCCTCTACCACGCCGGCGGCTTCCATGCCCAGCTGCAGGGGCATGGGTAACTGGTACAGGCCGTTGCGCTGGTACACATCGATGAAGTTCAGCCCCACCGCATGGTGGCGGATGCGAATCTCGCCGGGGCCGGGTTCGCCCACGGTCACCTGCACCAGCTTGAGTTGTTCGGGGCCGCCATGCTGGTCGATGCGGATGGCGCGGGAGAGGAGGTTTGACATGGCGGGCTCGCTGGTGAAACTGGTGAGATTGCCATGGTGCCACGAAATGCTTGCCCGCCTGAAACGCGCCCGCCCCTGTACTGCAGCGCCATAAAAATGTCATATGGCGCAGATGTAATGGTGGTTTTTCAGGAGAATCTATGCGCTGGAACCGTATTGCTGCAGGTCTTGCAGCCTTTGCTTTCGTCGGAGTATTTGCAGCAGAGGCACCGTACCTCACCGTCCAACAGCTGGATTTGCGCACCTACCTGCCAACACCCATTGCCAATGGCAGCGCAGAGGATATGGCGCAGCAAAAGTTGGTCATTGCAGCGCAGCAGGCGGCCAACCCAGAACGCATTGCGCTCGCCAACAAAGACGCGGAAGAAACGGTATACGCCATGTTTTCCAGTGTCATGGGCAACAACTTTGCAGCCACCAAGCTGCCTCTTGTTTCGCGTTTGTTTGAACGAATCGGTGAAACCGAAGATGCCGTGGTGGACCCGATCAAGGCCTTCTACGGCAGGAAACGCCCCTACCTGAACAACACGGAGATCAGGCCGCTGGTACCGGCCTCGAAAAGTGGCTCCTACCCGTCGGGACACACCTCACGCTCCACCATGATGGCCATTGTGCTGGGCAATATGGTGCCGGAAATGCGCGCCGCCATCTTTGAGCGCGCACGCGACTACGCCCAGAGCCGCGTCATCGGCGGCATGCACTATCCCGAAGACTTGGAAGGCGGACGGCGCGCAGGCACCGCCATGGCCGCAACGCTGTTGGCCAGCCCCACTTTCATGGCCGACTACGAAGCCGCACGCACCGAATTGCGCAAGGCCATGGGGTTGTAAGGGCGCACACCTTCCATTACAACGCCGGCCGCTCCCACTCGGGCGGCGCCCACACATGCTTGAGGCGCAGCCACAGCGGACCGGGGCGCAGCATGTCACGCACCATGTCGAAAAATTCGTGGAAGTTCAGCGTGAGGATGTTGTTGCTATGCACCTGCTTGACGATGCCATAGTCCACCGCCTCCACCTCCTCGGCAAATGTGCCGAACCAGCGGTCGAACAGGATCAGCACGCCGCCGTAGTTCTTGTCGATGTATTGCGGGTTGCGGCCATGGTGCACGCGGTGGTGCGCCGGGGTGACAAACACATACTCATACCAGGCCGGCAGCCGCTTCACCGATTCGGTGTGCACAAAGAACTGGTAACCCAGGTCGATGGCATAGAGCGACAGCGTCAGTTCGGGTGACACGCCCAGCAACATCAGCGGCAGGAAAAACACCCAGTAGCCCGTCACCGGGTACAGCATGCTCTGGCGCATGGCCGTGGACAGGCTCATGTGCTGGCCGCTGTGGTGCACCACATGCGCGCACCAGAACCAGCGCACCCGGTGGCTGCTGCGGTGGAACCAGTAGTAGGTGAATTCCACCAGCAGGAACAGCGGCACCACCGTCCAGGCATTGACGGGCACGTTGAAGAGGCGGTGGTCGTAGACCCAGTGCATCACCGCCATCAGCAGCAGGGCGTGCACCACCAGCTCAAACGCCTGGTAGCTGGCACCCAGGTTCAGGTTGGTCAGGATGTCCTGGAAGCGGAAATTGACCCCCTGCCCCGCGCGCTTGCGCATGTACAACCACTCGATGACCACGGCCAGTAAAAAGACCGGCGACAGGCCGATCAAAATGATCTGCTTCCAGTCCACCGGCCCACCCACCCAAGGCTCCAGCCAGGCGGCTATTTCCTGCATCTGCACCATCTGCGTCTCCTTGCGCTGCTGCGCGTCTTGCAATTGTGGCGCCATTGTGCGGGACTTGCCTGGAGCATGCGGCACAAGTACTCCCGTTCGGGCTTAGCCTGTCGAAGCCCCTCGACGAACTCTGCCCCAACGGAGTCCCGTTGCATACAGCCGAATCAAAGAGGGCCTTGTACCATCCCCCCATGACCCAACGCCTGACTCCTACCGCCGCCCTGCTGCTTGTCATCCCCCCGCTCATGTGGTCAGGCAACGCGGTGGTGGGCCGCATGGTCAGCCCGCTGGTGTCCCCCATGACGCTGAACCTGCTGCGCTGGGCCATTGCCTTTGTGCTGTTGCTGCCACTGGCCGGGCGGGTGCTGCGGCCCGGCAGCGTACTGTGGGGGCAGTGGCGGCGCTTTGCGCTGCTGAGCCTGTTCAGCATAGGCGCCTACAACGCCCTGCTGTACCTGGCACTCAACACCTCCACCGCCATCAACGTCACGCTGGTGGGCGCCAGCACGCCCGTGTGGATGCTGCTGATCGGCAGGCTGGGCTTTCGCACACCGGTGTCGCGGCGCCAGTGGCTGGGCGCGGCGCTCTCCATCGCCGGGGTGTTGCTAGTGCTGTGCCGCGGCGACTGGGACACGCTGCGCCACCTGCACCTGGTGGTGGGCGATGGGTATGTGCTGCTGGCCTCGGTCGGCTGGGCCTACTACAGCTGGCTGCTGGCCCACCCCACGCCCGAGTCCGCGCCACTGCGCGCCGACTGGGCCACGTTCCTGCTGGGCCAGGTCGTTTTCGGCCTGGGCTGGTCGGCCCTGTTTACCGGGGTGGAATGGACGCTGACGCCCGCGCACATCACCTGGGGCTGGCCCTTTGCAGCAGCCCTGCTGTTCATCGCCCTGGGGCCCGCCGTCATCGCCTACGGCACCTGGGGCGCCGGCGTGGCCCGCGCCGGCCCGGCAATCGCAGGCTTTTTCATCAACCTCACACCGCTGTTCACCGCACTGTTATCCAGCCTGGTACTGGGAGAGAGCCCGCAGGTCTACCATGCGCTGGCGTTTGTGCTGATTGTTTCGGGGATTGTGTTGTCGTCGCGGAATCGCGGGGGCTAAGGCTTTGGGCGGCAATGCGGCGGAACCGGTCAGTCAAGGGGCAGGCCTCTGTGAGACTATAGTTCTTGACAACGTGTCCTTCAAAAAGGCCTATGAAAGAAAAATTCTTACGCAACTTCCAATCCAATGCGGTGCTGATTGTGTTGCTGATCACTGCGACAGCGATTGCTCTTTACCTCAAACACGCAAGCCCAGCCAAACCTGACCAGACCAAGCCAGTCGTTTACTACCTTAGTGATGAATTGCACTTTGCGTCCATTCCAGATGCGATAGAGCAGGAACACAAGACAGGAAAAGTAGCTATCGACAAGGCCGCATTGAGGGCTGCGTTTCCCCGTCCTATGCCGCTTGGCGCTGGTAATTTCACAAGAATGGGGTTTATTGTTCCCGGAGTAGCTGGTTTGGAAAATTTCAACAGCTATTTTTACGAGCAAGCGCGGCCTCTCAATCGTGATCGCAATCTCGTTGATGTATTTATTGAGCCCCGATCAGAAGCTGTGTACGACGGAAGAGTTATAGGGGATGAACGCACTGCATTGCGGCGAGAGTTTTCGGATGACGTTCAGAAGAAATACCCAATAACAGAGTATTTGGGTATGAAGTGCATGCATAGGCAAAGCAATAGATTTTGTGTTGGCGAGATTAGACCCGGTCTCTGGGCCAGTGTCAGGCTTGATGATGAAAACTTGCGAAGTGGGAGCTATTGGCCGGGCATGCGAGTAACCTACCACACCGACGTATACGGCGGAATGTATGTAACGTGGAACGCTTTCATTGAGCACGCTGCCAAGTGGCGTGAGATTGATGCTAAGTTCTGGCAGCTCATGCGTGAACGCAATGTCTTAGGGCAGCCGTGATGTTATTCATTTACTGGCTGAGTGAACACATAGCAGCCACCATTGTGGTGAAGCCAAAAAAGGGCAATCGGCGATTGTCAATAGTTGCACCCTATACAAGGCCGCCGCGTTTCAGCTGCGAGCGATTCATGCCAATTTCAACGGCTGCTATCAGTCTGAAACTGCCTCCCAGGCCAAGCCCCAATGAGCACCAACCCAACCAGTGCCCACCACCCATTAAAGTGCCCCCATGCACATCGCCATCCTCACCTTCGACGGCTTCAACGAACTCGATTCCCTGATTGCCCTGGGCATTCTGAATCGCATCAAGAAGCCGGACTGGCGCGTCACGCTGTCCTGCCCGACGGCGACAGTTACCTCTATGAACGGCGTGACCTTGCATGCGCAGTCCACGCTGGCGCAGGCCTGCGATGCCGATGCAGTGCTGTTTGGCAGCGGCATGAAGACGCGGGACATTGCCAACGACGCGGCCATCATGGGGCAGTTGAAGCTGGACCCGTCCCGGCAGCTCATCGGTGCGCAATGCTCCGGCACGCTGATGCTGGCCAAGCTGGGCTACCTGCAAACCATTCCCGCCTGCACCGACCTGCTGACCAAGCCCTGGGTGCTGGAGGCCGGGGTGGAGGTGTTGAACCAACCGTTCTACGCGGACGGCAATGTCGCCACGGCGGGTGGCTGCCTGGCGTCGCAATACCTGGCGGCCTGGGTCATCGCCCGGCTGGAAGGGCTGGACGCAGCCAAGGCTGCCATGCACTACGTTGCTCCGGTGGGTGAAAAAGAGCTGTACGTGGACCGTGCGATGGCGAACATCGCGCCCTATCTGCCAGCAAAGCCCTGATAGTGCATTGGTGAGGGCCACTGGCCCAGTTTCGGCGGTGGTTGAAGCAGGCGGGAGCGGTCTGCATCCCGGGTACCATGCCAGTGCTTTCCCGAAACAGCTTGGGCTCCACTCGCAAAAGGACTGGTATGCGGCAAATCGTCAGTGACTACGAGGTCGTGGTGGATATTCCCGATGGCGACTACCCGTTTGCCGGCAACTCGGTGGGCAAGAAAAATATCGTCAGCTATGTGTTTGGCGACAACGCCGCACCGCGCACCCTGCTGGACATCGGTTTCGGCCTGGGGGACCTGGCCCGCATCGTCAAATCCGATCCGAAGACGGCGCATTGGCATATCGACGGGGTAGACGGCTTTCATGTGGCCTGCTGCAACAAGGCGCTGTTCGAGAAGAAGCACTATCGCAACATCTGGCACGGCCTGGCCCAAGAAATTGGCCAGGAACGGCTGGCGCAATACGACATCATTTGCCTGTTCGATGTCATTGAGCATCTGGACCCGACCATGGCCCGGCAACTGCTCAAAGACCTGCTCACCGCGCTGGGGCCGCACAGCCGCCTGGCACTGAGCACGCCGCTGTTCTTCTGGCCCCAGAACCACATGAACCCGGACGATCTGGAGGAGCACCTGATCGGCGTCCCTGCGCAATCGCTGTTGCTGCTTCAGCCCCAGATGTACCTGATAGACAGCCGCTTTCTGGTCGGCACCTTTGTGTTTGGAAAGCAAAGCCTGGATTTGCTGGACCACTTTGTTCCCACCACGGACCGGCAATTTGGCATGGACGCGGGCCGGGCCCACCTGGCCGCCTTGGGCATACCCGCCGACGACGTGCTCTACATGACGCCCCACCGGTAAGGGTGGGACGCCGGGGCTCAAACGTCCCCGTCAGAAAGTACCGGGAAACGCCCCACCATCCACCAGCACGTTCTGCCCGGTGATGTAGCCCGCCTGCTGGCTGCACAAGAAGGCGCAGACCTGGCCGAACTCCTGCGGGGTGCCAAAGCGTTGTGCGGGGATGGCCTTGCGGCGGTTGTCGGCGATGGCGTCCTCGCTCTGCCCACTCTTGGCGGCGTTGACCTTGAAATTGCCGCGCAGCCGGTCGGTGTCGAACGAGCCGGGCAGCAGGTTGTTGATGGTCACGCCCTGGGCGGCAATGCTGCTGCGCGCCACACCAGCAACAAAGCCGGTGAGGCCGCTGCGCGCGCCGTTGGACAGGCCCAGGATGTCGATGGGCGACTTCACCGCACTGGAGGTGATATTGACGATGCGCCCAAAGCCGCGCGCGGCCATGCCGTCCACCGTGGCCTTGATCAGTTCGATGGGGGTGAGCATGTTGGCGTCTACCGCCTTGATCCAGGCCTCGCGGTCCCAGTCGCGGAAGTCGCCGGTGGGTGGACCACCGGCATTGGTGACCACAATATCAAAGTCACGGCGCATGGCAAACACGGCGGCACGGCCGGCCTCGGTGGTGATGTCTTGGGCACAAAACAACACCTCAGCCCCCGTGGATACTGCGTAGGCAGCTTCCAAATTCATAGCAGATTGCTGCAGCGCCTCGGCCCCGCGCGCCACCAGCAGCACGTTCACGCCCTCGGCCACCAGCGCCTGGGCGCAGCCCAGACCCAGCCCCTTGCTGGCGCCGCATACCAAAGCCCATTTACCGCGTAGTCCCAAGTCCATGCTGTTGCACTCCTGTGTTGTTGGAAAAAAATCAATGCGCCACGCGGGCGCGGCTGCAGACATACACGCCGGCAATCACCAGCACCGTGCCTGCCACCACCCAGCCTGTAAACGGCTCACCCAGCAGCAGCACGCCCATGGTGATGGTGGACATGGGGCCCACCATGCCGACCTGGGCGGCCAGCCCCGAACCGATGCGCTCTATGGCCATCATCACCATCAGCACCGGCACCACCGTGCACAGCGTGGCGTTGAGCACCGACAGGCCTATCACCTCGGGCGCCACGGCCAACACCGTATCCAGCGGGCGCAGCAGCACAAACTGCGCAATGCACAGCACACAGGCCACGCTGGTGGCCAGCCCGACCAGGCGCAGCGAGCCCAGGCGCTGCACCAATTCGCCGCTGTAAGACAGGTACAGCGCATAGGCCAGCGCACTGCCAAACACCAGCAGGGTGCCCAAGGCCACGTTGCTGCCCTGCAAGCTGATCTCGTGGCCAAACACCAGCAGCACACCGCTGTAGCTGATGGCCATGCCCAGCATCTGGTGGCGGCTGATGCGCTTGTGGTACAGCAGCACGCCCAGTACCAGCACCACGGTGGGGTTGAGGTACAGGATCAGCCGCTCCAGCGAAGCGCTGATGTACTGCAGCCCGGCAAAGTCCAGATAGCTGGCCAGGTAGTAACCGGTCAGCCCCAGCCACAGCACGCCCAGGATGTCGCGGCGGCTCAAGCGTGGCGGCGTCTTGCCACCGCGGGGGCGCCCGGTCCACCAGACGATGGCCAAAAAGAATGGCAACGCAAACAGCATGCGCAGCATGATCAGCGTGACGGCGTCCACCCCGTAGCGGTAGGCCAGCTTGACGATGATCGCCTTGCCGCTGAAGGCAATGGCCCCGAGTACGGCAAGCACAACGCCAGTCGCTATTGATTTAGGAGCTGCTTGCGCAGGATTAACGAGGCTTTGAGACACTATTTACTTCCAATTTTCAGGATACGCGGGCCCAGCGTGACTGCCAGCAGCACCAGGGCCCCGGCCAACACACCGACCAACAGGTCGAGCGTCCACGCGGGCAGGCTTTGCAGCACGGCCAGGTGGTGCAGCGCCGGCCAGCCGTGCACCAGAATGCCACCGCCCACCAGGAACATGGCCACCGTGCCGGCCACCGACAGGCCCTTCATGAGCCAGGGTGCCAGTGCCAACAGGCACCGGCCCAGCGCCTGGCGGGCGCGTCCCGATTGTCGGCTCAGATACAGGCCCGCGTCGTCGATTTTCACGATGCCCGCCACCACGCCGTAGACCCCCAAGGTCATCAACACCGCCACACCGGCCAGCACCGCCAGTTGCGTGGGCCAGGGACTGGACTGCACCGTGCCCAGCGTGATGGCAATGATCTCGGCCGAGAGGATGAAGTCGGTGCGGATGGCGCCCTGGACCTTGTCTTTTTCTAGCGCCAGGAAATCCACGGCGGGGTCTTCCAGCGCCTGCAGCAACGCTTCGTCGTGGGGAATGTCCTCCTCGGCGCGGTGCAAGAAGGGGTGGGCCAGTTTTTCGAAGCCTTCAAAGCAGAGGTAGGCGCCGCCCACCATCAGCAGCGGCGTGACCAGCCAGGGGGCCACGATGCTGATGGCCAGCGCTGCGGGCACCAGGATGCATTTGTTGCGCAGCGAGCCCTTGCACACCGCCCACACCACGGGCAACTCACGCTCGGCGCGCACACCTGCCACTTGCTGGGCGTTGAGTGCCAGGTCGTCGCCCAGCACGCCGGCGGTCTTGTGCGCAGCGGTCTTGCTGAGCAAGGCCACATCGTCGAGCACGGTGGCAATATCGTCCAACAGGACAAGCAGACTGGCGGCCATAGGGTATTTCCGAGGGTGGCGGTACAGTGGAGGGGCGTCCATTGTCGCTGCCATCCGGCACAATGCCTGCAGCCATGCCCATCGCCAATTTCCCCCTGCTCTTCAACGGCTTGATCAGTCTGATCATGGGTGCCGCGCTGTTGCTGGTGTGGCGGCGCAACCGGCAACAGACCTTCACCTACTACCTGGGCTGGTCCTACATAGTGCAGTTGCTGCTCCCGCTGGCCTACGCGCTGTCCATCCAGTCCCACCCCTTGGTCAGCGGCATGGGCCGACTGATGCTGCCGCTGGCCGCCGCCATCTACTCCACGCTGATGGTGCTGGGTGCCAGTCAATTGGCGGGCCAACGCATACGCTACTGGCCCATTGCGCTGTTCTTCCTGTGCATCGTGGTGATCAACACCGCCTCCATCTGGCAAGGCGACCTGCGTCTGGCCCAGGCCACGTCGGCCAGTCTCAATACCTTGCTGGGTCTGGTCTGCACCTACTGGCTGCGCCACGTCGGCGAAGAGCGCTTCGGCCCTTCGCGGATGGTCGGCCCACTGCTTACGCTGCTGGGGCTCAACCAATTCGTCTACGTGTTCATGCAGGGAGATGGCATAGCGCTGCAGGCCAATGCGGCGTCTCTGATTCGGGTGACGCTGGGCCTGGTGCTGATCTATGCCACCTTGCAGCGCAGTGCCCAGGAAACCCGGCATGTCCAGCGGCGCTTCGAACGCCTGACCGAGCGCTCGCACCAGGGCATCATCATTCGCCAGGGTGACCACATCGTCTATGCCAATCCGGCCGCCCTGGCCATCTACGCCGTACCGGACATAGAGCAGCTCAGCGTCGCGGTCGTCTCGCGCTCCATCCCCAAGGAAGAACGCCTGCACATCAGGCAGTTGCTGAAGTCCGTGGAAAGCGGCGAGCGCGACGACGTAAGCTACGACGCACAACGCTTCCGCCCGGACGGCACACCCCTGTGGCTGCGCTTCCACTGCTTTGGCACCGAATGGGACGGTGCACCCGCCATGCAGGTGATGATTACCGACGACACCGAGCACCACCGCATCACCCAGGCGCTGCTGCACCAGATGCTGCACGAGGAACTGACCGGCCTGCCCAACCGCAGCGCCATGATCCAGAGCCTGCGGGAGCGCTGCAAGGATGCCACCGCAGCCCCGCCCTTTGTGCTGGTGCTGCTGGACATCGACCGCTTCAAGCTGTTCAACGAAGCCCACGGCCACTCGGTCGGCGACGCCGTGCTCAAGGCCTTCGGGCTGGCCCTGCGCGCGGCGCTGGACGAACGCCATGCGGTCATGCACCTGGGCGAGGACGAGTTTGCCGTCATTGCTTCCAGCGACGATGGCAATGGCAGCACCGCCGTTGAATTGGCCACCCGCATCCGCGTGCTGCTGGGCAGGCCACTGCCGGTGGCTGACGAGGCATTCTTTCTCGATGCCTCCATGGGCATTGCGCTGTTCCCGCACAGCGGGCACGACGCCGAATCCCTGCTGCGCGCAGCCAACGCCGCCCTGCATGTGGCCAAGCGCACGCCGGGCACCTCGTTCACACTGGCCGAGAAGGAGTTCGAGCGGGGCTCCAGCAACACGCTGGAGCAGGAGCAAGCCCTGCGCTCCGGGCTGGAGCGCGGCGAGTTCCACCTGGCCTACCAGCCCAAGGTCGACGCCCGCACCCAGACACTCACCAGCTTCGAGGCGCTGGCGCGTTGGACCCGGCCCGATGGCGGCACCATCAGCCCGCTGGAATTTATCGCAGCGGCCGAGCGCACCGGGCTGATCGCCGCGCTGGGCGCCAACCTGCTGGAGCAGGCCTGCGCACAGATCGCCCAGTGGCAGACCCAGTACGAGTCCTGTGTGCCCGTGGCCGTCAACGTATCGCCCCTGCAATTGCTGGACCCGCGCTTTCCACAGCGGGTGGAGCAGGTCTTGTCCCGCCACGGTGTGGAACCACGATGGCTGACGCTGGAAATCACCGAAAGCTCGGCCGTGCAAAACCTGGACCAGACCGTGGCCCAGGTGGAACAGTTGCGCGCCATCGGTGTGCTGGTGGCCCTGGACGATTTCGGCACCGGTTTTTCCTCACTCAACATGCTGCGCACGCTGCGCCTGCATACGGTCAAGATTGACCGCGGCCTGATCGACCCGCTGCCCCACCCCGAAGCCATCGCCGTGGTGCGCGCCATCTGCCAGTTGGCCCAGGCCCTGCACCTGCAGGTGGTGGCCGAAGGCGTGGAGACCTCGGCGCAAGCCAATGCCGCACGCGATGCGGGCTGCGATGGTCTCCAGGGCTACTTGTTTGCCAGAGCCCTGGCCCCGCAGGAAGCCGGCCAGTGGCTGGCCGAGCGCGCCGATGCGCAAAGACGGCATTGACATGGCACCGCCAGGCACCCCGCCGATCCTGGATGTGGAAGCCTCGGGCTTTGGCCGCAACAGCTATCCCATTGAAATCGGCTTTGTGCTGCCCGACGGCCACGCCTACTGCACCCTGGTGCGGCCCGAACCGCATTGGGTGCACTGGGACGCCCAGGCCCAGGCGCTGCACCACATTCCGCGCGCCATCGCCGAGGCACGCGGCCTGCCCGTGCATGCCGTGGCAAGCAAACTCAATGCCGACCTGGGCGGGCTGACCGTCTACTCGGACGGCTGGGCCAATGACTACAGCTGGATCAATGCGCTGTTTGACGCCGCCGACATGACCCCCCGCTTCAAACTGGAAAACCTGCGCGCCCTGCTCAACGACCAGCAAGCCGACCGCTGGCACCAGGTCAAGGCGCAAATCAGCAGCGAACGCGGCGTGCAGCGCCACCGCGCCAGCGCCGACGCGCGCCTGCTGCAGCTCACCCTGCAACGGTTGCGCAACCTCCACTGACGCCCCGCAAACTGGTGGGCTTGCAGTACCATCCAGCCCTTTCCCCCTTCAAGAGGCGCCCCATGGCTGTCACCGTATCCGTGGATCTGGGTTATGAATTCGACGTCAAGGCCAAGGCATCAGAAGTGTTCGCCGTACTGTCCAACGTGCCCGATTCCGCCAGCCACTACCCCGGCGTCAAGCAACTGACCGACCTGGGCAAGAACACCTACCGCTGGGAGATGCAAAAGATAGGCGTCGCTTCCGCCCAGTTACAAACTGTCTACACCTCCAAGTACACCTCCAGCAAGGCCAAGGGCACGGTGCAGTGGACGCCGGTGCCGGGCGAAGGCAACGCCCAGGTGGCGGGCAGTTGGAAGATCACCGACCACAAGACCTCCACCAACATCGTGCTCAACGTCGAAGCCGAGGTCACCCTGCCCCTGCCCGCCCTCATGGAACTGGTCGCCGCACCCGTCGTCGAGGCCGAATTCGAGCGCCTGACCGAGCAGTACATCGCCAACCTGTGCGAGCGCTTTGGTGGCGAAGTCTAAGGCGATGCTAGACAAGTACCTCCGTTCGGGCTGAGTCTGTCGAAGCCCTCCACAAATCGTTGATTTGTCAGGGCTGCGTTTCGACAAGCTCAACGCGAACGGACTTGTTCAGTAAAGCCTAAACCGCTATCAAAAAGAGAGCTGTCTGCGCACGTTCCACCTGGGCTGGCGGCCATTTTTATGTGAAATCCGCATCCAGCACGACACGGTAGCGGGCCTTGCCAGCACGCAGGTGGTCCAGTGCGTCATTGACCCGGGACATGGGGAAATGCTCCACCTGCGGCGCAATGCCGTGGCGCGCCGAGAACTCCAGCATCTGCGCCAGGATTGCCGGCGACGGCGTGGGCGAAGCCGAGATGCTGCGCTGCCACGACAGAAGCCCGCCGGTGCGCACCTTCATGGCCTCGGTCACCACGCCCACCAGGTGCAGGCGGCCCTTGGGCGCCAGGGTGTTCAGCAGCGCATCCCATTCCAGGCTCGCGCCCACCGTCACCAGCAGGAAATCCAGCTGGCCGGCAAAGGCCTTGAGTTCCTTCACATCGACACTGGACACCGTGCGGTGCGCCCCCAGCAGCAGCGCCTCCTCGCGCTTGGACGGGCTGGAGGTGAACGCCGTCACCTCACACCCCCAGGCCTTGGCAAATTTGACGGCCAAATGCCCCAGGCCACCGATGCCGACCACGCCCACGCGGTCGGTGGGCTTGATGTCGTGGATCACAAACGGCAGGTAGGCGGTACCGCCGCCGCACATCAGCGGCCCGGCCGCGCCCGGGTCCAGCGCGGCAGGCAGCGGCACGGCCCAGCTCCAGTGCGCACGCACCTTGTCGGCAAAGCCACCGTGGCGCCCGATGATGGTGGGCTGGCGCGTGTTGCACAGGTTGTGCTCACCGCCCATGCAGTGGTGGCAGTGCAGGCAGCTCTTGCTGTGCCAGCCCAGCCCCACGCGCTGGCCCACGCTGCGGCCCTTGGCCTGCGGACCTACGGCCACGATGGTGCCCACCACCTCGTGGCCCGGCACCAGCGGGTAGTTGGCAGGAAACCATTCGCTGTCGACCATGGCCAGGTCCGAGTGGCAGACGCCGCAGTGCTCCACGGCAATTTCCACGTCTTCGGGGTCCATGGCGCCGGGGTCAAAGTCCAGGCGTTGCAACGGCCCGCCTTTGTGCGGTGCAGCCCAGGCGCGGAATGGGGTCATGGTGGTCTCCTTGTGGATGCAAACGGGTTGGTCTGAGCCTGTTCACGGTCTCTACGGGCCCACGCAAGTACCTTTTTGGGATGGGCTGCTAGGCGCAAAACGCAGCCGGGCTCGCGCCCGGCAAGGCTTTGCAACGCCGCAGACCGCCCGAAAAGGTACTTGCCCTGCGGGTTGGGACGAAATCGGGCGATTTGCCCACCAAACCCCTTGCATGGGCAGAAGCCCATGCCGCGTGGTATTGGCGAGCAACTCATCCCGATTGCGTCCCAACGTGACCCCGTAGAGACCGTGAACAGGCTCTCAGCCGCAGGTTACCGCGTTTTGGGCCCCTCCCGGTGGGCCCGGGTGTCAAGCCGGGGACCCCGCCGAGTCCGCGGATAATTGGGGGATTGGTCCGGGCAGCCCGCCTGGCCCCTCCTCCGTTGAAGAATCGCACCATGCATCGTGTCGCCATCAGCAGTACCGGCCTGTTCACACCGCCCGAAGTCATCACCAACCAGGAACTGGTGGAATCCTTCAACCGCTATGTGGCCCAGGAAAACACCAGATACGCCAGTGAGATCGCCGCAGGCACGCACGCCGCGCTGACCGAATCGAATGTGGAGTTCATCGAAAAGGCCTCCGGCATCCAGCGCCGCTACGTGATGGAAAAGTCCGGCGTGCTGGACCCCAGCCGCATGCGCCCGGTGTTCCAGCCGCGCCCCGACACCGAGCTGTCCATGATGGCCGAGATCGCCGTCAAGGCCGCGCAGGCCGCCCTGGACGCCGCCGGCAAGACCGCCGCCGATGTGGACGGCGTGATCTGCGCCAGCGCCAACATGCAACGCCCCTACCCGGCCATGGGTGTGGAAATCCAGACCGCGCTGGGCGTGCAGGGTTACGGCTTCGACATGAACGTGGCCTGCTCCTCGGCCACCTTTGCGCTGGAGCTGGCCGTCAATGCGGTGCGCACCGGTACGGCCCGCGCCGTGCTGGTGGTCAACCCCGAGATCACCTCGGCCCACCTGGCCTGGAAGGACCGCGACTGCCACTTCATCTTTGGCGACGTCTGCACCGCCATCCTGGTCGAGCGGCTGGACCTGGCGCCGGCGGGTGCGTTTGAAGTGCTGGGCACCAAACTGCTCTCCACCTTCTCCAACAACATCCGCAACAACCAGGGCTTCATGTCGCGCGCCGAAGACCGCGACCCGGACGACCGCGACCAGCTGTTCCGCCAGGAAGGCCGCAAGGTCTTCAAGGAAGTCTGCCCCATGGCCGCCGAGCACATCGAGAAGCACCTGGCCACGCTGGAGCTGGTACCCACGCAGGTGCGCCGCTTCTGGCTGCACCAGGCGAATCTGGCGATGAACCAGTTCATCAGCCGCAAGCTGCTGGGGCGCGATGCCTCGCTGGACGACGCGCCGGTGATCCTGGACGAATTTGCCAACACCGCCTCGGCCGGCTCCATCATCGCCTTCCACCGCCACCGTGCCGACATCCAGCCGGGCGAGGTGGGCGTGATCTGTTCTTTCGGTGCCGGTTATTCCATCGGCAGCGTGATCGTGAAGAAGCTTTGATATGAGCCTGAGTACCTGGTGGTTGTTCGTGCTGATGACCTTTGTGGTCTCGGCCACCCCTGGCCCCAACATGCTGCTGGTGATGAGCAGCAGCGCACGCTTTGGCCTGCGCCCGGCCGTGGTCACCATGGCCGGCTGCATGACCGCGCTCCTGGCCATGATGGGCATTTCAGCCGCCGGGCTGGGCGCACTGCTGCAGGCCTTTCCGGCCGTGTTTGACGCGCTGCGCCTGGCCGGTGCGGCCTACCTGGCCTACCTGGGCGTGAAATGCTGGCGTGCGCCGGTGCAGGACATGGCGGCCGATGCAGCGCCCCAGACCACACCGGAAATGCGGCCCGGTGCGCTGTGGCGTCAGGGTTTTCTGGTGGCGGCGAGCAACCCCAAGGCCATCCTGTTTGCAGCGGCGTTTTTCCCGCAGTTTCTCAACCCGCAGGCGCCGCAACTGCCGCAGTTTGGCATCCTGCTGCTGACCTTTGCCGTGATTGAAATCAGCTGGTACTTTGTCTATGCCGCCAGCGGCAAGCAACTGGCCACCTACCTGCGCCGCGCCAGCGTGATGCGCGCCTTCAACCGCCTGACCGGCGGTGTCTTCATCGGCTTCGCGGCGCTGATGGCCGCGGTGCGCGAATAAAAAACGCCGCCCCAGGGCGGCGTTGCTCGCTGCGCTTGCTCAGACCAGGGGGCGCTTGAGGCGGATTTCCTCGATCCGCACCGCGCCCACCGGCACGGTCTTGGCGCTGGACATTTCGCGCTTGAAGCCGGCCAGTTCGTGGAAGCGCATGGCACGCTCATTGGCAATCGGCACCCAGACGCTGACATGCGTGCAGCCTTCGTCCTGCAGCCCTTCGCGGGCGGCATCCCACAAGGCCAGGCCGACACCGCGGTTCCAGTGCTCGGGGGCCACGTAAATAGCCCAGATTTCACCCATGGTGGGCGGTGTGCCCTTGTCGCGCGAGCGATCGAACCCAACAAAGCCAATGATCTTGTCGTCGTCCAGGGCTACTTGCACCTGGGGTTCGCTGTATTCGATGGCTTCGCGCCAGTAGGCCTGGCGCTTGTCCAGGGGCATGGTGGGAACGGGGGTGTCGCCCAACAGGGCCTTGTACGCCTCGCGTACGGTCATGTTATGGAGCTCGGCGATGGTCTTGGCATCGCGTAAGGTAGCGGGGCGCACCTTGAAAGTAGTCGTACTGGACATGTCTAAACGGTAACCTGAAGCTGAAGCAAAATTGGAAAAAGGGTGCAATTGTCGCCGCAAACGGATTTTCGCTCCTGACACCTCCCTGTACCCCTTCGCCGGCATGCCTGAAAACGACCTTTCCGCCCCACTAGCCACCCGCCAGATCACCGTGCAACCCCAGGCACAGCAATGTGCCGCGCAAGCCGGCGACACGGTGCTGCTGGCGGTACTGCGTGCCGGCGTGGAGTGGCCCAGCGCATGCCGCAACGGCACCTGCCGCGCCTGCATGGGGCGGTTGCTGGCCGGCCAGATCCGCTACCAGATCGAATGGCCCGGCCTGAGTGCCGAGGAAAAGGCCGAAGGCTGCTTCCTGCCCTGCGTAGCCTGCGCCGTCTCGGACCTGGAAGTGCGGGTGCTGTAGGCACAGCCTGTTTTGGGAGATTCTGGGCTTGGCCCTGCCCCAGCCAGGGCCTGTTAAAACGGCACCGCGCTATGCCACTCCACCAGACTCCGATGTTCCGGATGCGGCAACACCAGCGAACACGCGTGCAGCAGCAAGCGCGCTGAAGTGGCGGCCACTTCGGCCGGGGCGTACAGCGCGTCACCCAACATCGGATGCCCCAGCGCCTGCAGGTGCACGCGCAACTGGTGCGAACGGCCCGTCACAGGTTCCAGTTCCACACGGCTGGTGTTGGCCCGTGTGTCAACGCTCAGGGTGCGCAGGCGGGTAGTGCTGGCCTGGCCGGCGTCCGGGTCGATCACCCGCAACGGGCGGTTCGGCCAGTCCACACGGATTGGCAAGTCCACCACCAGCCAGGTACCTGGCGGCGTGTGCAGTTGTCCGTGGACGACGGCCTCGTAGCGCTTGTGCACCAAGCGCTCGGCAAAGGCCCGGTTCAGGCAGCGCTGGGCCTGGATACCGCGCGCCATCACCACCAGGCCGGAGGTGGCCATGTCCAGCCGGTGCACCACCAGTGCGTCGGGGTAGCACCGCTGCACGCGGCTGCTCAGGCAGTCCTGCTTGTCGGGGCCGCGCCCTGGAACGCACAGCAGGCCGGCGGGCTTGTCCAGCACGAGCAGGGTGTCGTCGGCATACAGCACCGGCACGCCGTCGGGGTGCGTGGACATGTCAGCGAGTTTCGCTGTCGTGGATCAAGCGCTGCACGGTCTCGCACAGCTCGTTGACATCGTTGGGCTTGTAGATCAGCGCGCTGGCACCGGCCTGTTTGGCGCTGTTTTCAATCTCGGGGGTCACATAGCCTGAAGCCAGCGCCACCGGCAGGTCCGGGCGAATCGCTTTGGCGGCGCGCAGCAGGTCCACGCCGCTGTAACCGGGCATGTTGTAGTCGGTCACCAGCAGATCGAAAGCCTGGGGCGTGGCGCGCAGCGCCTGCTCGGCATCGCGCGGGTCGGTAAAGGTGGTCACCGAGAAACCACGGCGCGTGAGCACGCGTGCCACCAGGAACACCAGGGCCTGGTCGTCGTCCACATACATCACCTGACGGCCACGGCCGTGGACGGCAGGAGGCGCGGCAGGCTCGGGCGGCACGGCGGCAGCCGTCTGCGCTGTGGCCGGAAAGTACAGCGTGAAACGGCTGCCCTGGCCGGGTGTGCTTTGCACATCCACCGCACCCTGGTGGGTCTGCATGATGCCGTGCACCACGGACAGGCCCAGCCCCGTGCCCTGCCCCACCTGGCGGGTGGTGAAAAAAGGCTCGAAGATGCGCAGCAGCGTCTCCTGCGTCATGCCATTGCCAGTGTCGTTGACCTGCAGCGTGGCATAGGTGGCCGGTAGCAAGCCAAGGCGGCTGGCCGCCGCAGCCTCCAGCCGGGTGCTGGCCAGTTGCACCTGGACCACGCCCTTGTGGCTGCCCACCGCCAGGATGGCATTGGTGCACAGGTTGAGCAGCGCCTGCTCGACCTGCGTGGCGTCAGCCAACACCGGCGGATTGTTGGCTTCCAGTTCGACCTGCAGGTCCACCCCGGGCGGCAGGGTGACCTTGATCAGGCGCACGGTGTCCTGCACCACATCGGCCAGTTGCAAGGACACCCGCTTGGGCGGTTCGTTGCGGCTGAAGGTCAGGATCTGGCGCACCAGGTCGCGCGCGCGCCGACCGGCCTTGTCGATTTCCTGCAGGCTGGGCAGCGCCAGCGAATCGGGCGCGGTGTCCTGTTTGGCAAGATCCACATTACCCAGAATGGCGCTGAGAATATTGTTGAAGTCGTGCGCAATGCCGCCGGCCATGGTGCCCATGGCCTGCATCTTTTGCGATTCACGCAACTGGGTTTCCAGCGCGACGCGCTGCGTTTCCGCCAGTTTGCGCGCCGTCAGGTCGCGTGCAAAGATGGTGGTGATGGCGCCATGGGCGGCGTTGCGCCGTTCGATGGAAACGCTGATTTCCACAAAGATGGCCTGGCCTTCAAGTGTGCTGGCTTGAAATTCGCCCAGGGTGGCCTGCACCGGCACAGCGCCGTCCAACAACGCCTTTTCCACGTCGGGCAGAAAACGCCCCAGCTTGCTGCCATAGGCCTGTGCGGCAGGGCACTGGAACAGCGCGGTGGCGGCCGGGTTGAACACCGTGATGCACTGGTTCTCGTCCACGCACAGGATGGCGTCGAGCGAGGAGTTGATGATGGCCGCCATGCGGTTTTCACTGAGCAGCAGGTCTTCGTTGCGCTGGCGCAGCACAGCGGCGCTTTCCTGCAGCGCCTGGCGCTGGGCCAGCAGCGGCCCCTGGTCGATGATGGCGCAGATGAAGTGGGCCAGTTCGTCCTGCGGGTTTTCTATGCGCGCCATGTGCAGGTCACCGGTGAAGGTTCCTTGCGCACCGGCCATGAACACCACCTCGCTGACCTCGCTGGTGCCGACCGACTTGGCGTTCAGGAAGGCAACCGCCACTTCGTCGGCGTGCGCCGTACTCACAAAGGGCAACAAAAAGTGCAGTGGCGGGTCGTTCTCCTGCGGCTGGAACAGGCGCAGGGCCATGGCATTGCTGGCCAGCACCAGGCCCTCTTCGTCGACCACCATCAGGGCCAGCGGCACATTCGAGAACAGGGTGGCGAAACGCTCCGACGCACCTTCGGCTTCCTGCTGGCTGTAGCGCAGGGCCTTGTTCTGGATTTCAAGCTCGGCCTGGTATTTGCGCAGGTCCTCGATCATCTGCGCGGGGGCATAGCCGTCCAACAGCAAGCCTTGGGCTGGCGCGGGCGTGCCCGCTGCCTGGCGCGGGCGTGCGACAAGCCGCAACCGGGGGCGGCGTGGCAGGGCAGTCACAAGGACGTTGCCATAGGCATCAGCGGCGTGTGACCTGGTCACCAGGCGCAAACCGGGCTGCCTGGATCGGGCTGTTGGCTGCAATGAAGGATTGCAGCACGTCGGCATCGACAAAGCCACTGTCCACATAGCCCGGATGGCCGACCAGCTTGGGGTAGCCATCGCCACCCGAGGCAGTGAAGTTGTTGATCGCCATGCGATAGGTCTTGGCCGGGTCGATGTCGGCCCCGCGGATGCGGGCCTGCTTGACCTCGCCCGACACGATGCTCAGTTGGATGCCGGCAAACTGTGCAAAGGCGCCCGAGCCCACACTCATTTTGGCGGCCACGGCCAGGTAGGCCAACACTTCCTTGCCAGTCATGTCCACAGTCACGATGGTGTTGCCGAAGGGGTGCACGGTCAGCACGTCCTTGTAGGTGATGACGCCAGCCGGCAGCGAGTCCCGCACGCCACCGGCATTGAGCACGGCAAAGTCGGCATGGGTTTTTTCCATCATGGCCTGCGCAATCATCACGGCCAGGTCGGTGGGCCGTGTGCGCACCATGTCGCGGTCGCCTTCGAGCTTGGCATCGCTGCGGCCTACTTCGACCATGAGTTTCTTCTGCCCGTAGTCCTGGAATGCCTGCAGCAGGTCCAGCATCACCGGGTTTTCGGGGATGGCTTCGGTGTAGGTCACCTTGGTGGTCTTGCCGTCGGCGCCGGTGACCGACTTCTTGAGGTTGATCGGAATCAGCGCGTATTTCACCAGCTTGAATTCGCCGTTGCGGTACACAAAGTCGGCCCGGCCGACGTATTTGCCCCACTCATGCGCCTGCACGATCCAGGCCCCGTTCTGGCGGTCCGGGGCACACGCGGTGCCCGGCACATAAGCATCGTTGCGTACATTCTCGGCCAGCATGCAGACCGGGTTCTGGCTGTGGCCACCGACCACTAGGTCCAGGCCCTTGACGGCGCGTGCCATTTCCACATCGCCCTCAGCCTGCGTGCCATGCTGGCCATTGGTGTAATGGCCCATGTGGGTCGCGGCAATCACCACATCGGCCTTGCTGCGCAGTTCCGGCACCAGCTTGGCCGCTTCCTGGATCGTGCCGCGGAACTCGATGCCTTTGACGTTGTCGGGGCTAGACATCTTGGCCGTATCTTCAGTGGTCAGGCCCATGACCGCGACGCGCACACCGCCCAGATTGAAGATGCGGTACGGATCGAACATGCGCGTGCCGTTGCGATAGATGTTGGCCGAGAGCATGGGGAACTGGGCCAGCTCGCGCTGCATCTGCAGCGTGGCGGGGCTCTTGTCGAACTCATGGTTGCCCACCGCCATGGCGTCGTAGCCCAACAGGTTCATGCCCTTGAAGTCGGGCACGGCGCTTTGCAGGTCTGACTCAGGCACACCGGTATTCACGTCACCGCCATCAAGCAGCAGGCTGTAGCCTCCAGCCTGAGCCACTTCCTTGCGGATGGCGTCGATCACGGTCTTGCGAGCCGCCATGCCGTATTCGCCATCGCGGTTTTTCCAGAAGCGTCCGTGGTGGTCGTTAGTGTGCAGGATGGTGATGGCGTAAATGCGGTCTTTGTCCGGGCCGTTGGTGGGCAGGCTGCTGCAGGCACCCAGGGCCAAAAGTACCAGGGCACTGGCAAGGGAGATGCGGGTGTTCATGGGCGGATACCTCAGAAGGGCGTGCGGGGTTTGTTTATATCAAACTTGCCGTGGGACGCCGCTGTCCCGCGCCGGCATGGTTCAGGTGGTCCAGACCACCGGGTTCTGCTGCGCGACCCAAGCGGCGTAGTGGCTGGCGTAGGCCTCTTCGATGCGCGGGCGCTTGACCTTGAGGGTGGGTGTGACAAAACCGTTCTCGGGTGTCCAGGCGGTCGTGATGACGACCAGGCACTCGAGTTTCTCGTGGGACTCCAGCCGGGCATTGACCGTTTTCAGGTGGTCTTGCAACGAGGCCGTCAGGGCCGTGCGGCTGGCGGGGTCGGTGCAGCGCTGCACCGCATCCTGCGAGAGCATGACCAGCGCCAGCGGCTGGGACAACTCCGCCCCGGTGACGGCACAGGCCTCGATATCGGGGTGCAGCACCAACAGGTCTTCGATGGGCGCGGGCGCCACGTACTTGCCCTTGCTAGTCTTGAAAATGTCTTTCACACGCCCGGTGATGCTCAAAAAGCCGTCGGCGTCCATGCGGCCCTTGTCGCCGGTGCGCAACCAACCGTCGGCCGTCATGGCGGCGGCGGTTTGTTCCGGTTCCTTGTAATAGCCCTGCATCAGCGCCGGACAGCGCATCTGGACCTCGCCGGTTTGCGGGTCGATGCGGCTTTGCACCTCGGTGTAGGGCAGGCCCACCGAACCGGTCTGGCGCGAACCCGGCAGGGTGGAATGCGATACGCCGCAGTTCTCGGTCATGCCGTAGACCTCGATCAGGTTCAGGCCCAGTTTGCGGTACCACTGCAGCACATCGGCCGGCATCGGGGCAGCACCGCCGGCGGCCAGGCGGCACTGGTCCAGCCCCAGGCCCTTGAGAATTTTGCGCCGCACCAGTCGGCCCAGCAGCGGAATCGCCAACAGCCGCTGCAGCTTTTGTGCCGGCATCTTGGCATGCACGCCCTGCTGGAACTTGACCCACAGGCGCGGCACCGAGAAGAAGATGGTGGGCCGGGCCCGCTGCAAGTCCTGCACAAAGGTGTCCAGCGCTTCGGCAAAAAAGATGTGCCCGCCGTAGCGCAGCGAGGCCTGCTCCACCAGCATGCGCTCGGCCACATGGGCCAGGGGCAGGTAGGAGATGTAGCGGTCCTGGGGCGTCATGGTCACGCGCTGGGTGGCACTGGTGAGACCCCAGGCCATGGCGTGAAACGTATGCACCACGCCCTTGGGTTTGCCGGTGGTGCCGGAGGTGTAGATGATGGTGCACAGGGATTGGGGATCGGTCTCGGGCGTTCCCAGCATGGGAGCGGTCTTGGCGATCAGGTCGTCCCACAGCAAGGCGTTGACCAGCGGTGGCGCCAGCGGCACGGCAATCACGGGCAGCCCCGCAGGCAAGCCATTGCGCACGTTGGCGATGTCGTCCATCTTGCCAACAAAGCAGGCGCGCGCCTCGCTGTGCTGCAGGATGTAGGACACGGCTTCTGCATTGAAGGTGGGGTAGATGGGCACCGAGACATGGCCAGCCATCAGGATGGCCAGGTCCGCCAGAATCCAGTGCGCGCTGTTCTTGCCGATGATGGCGACACGACTGCCCGCGGGCCAGCCCTGGGCCTGTAGCCAAGCCGCCATGCGGCGTACCTGGCTGGCCGCATCGGCCCAGGTGATGTCGCGCACCACACCATTGCCCAGCGGCTGGGTCAGGTAGACCGACTCACCACGCTCCCGCTCCCAGCGCAAGAAGGACTGCAACGGCAAATCGCCGGGGGACACGGTAATCGGTGCGTTCATGGGCTTTCCTGTTTGAAGAGGCGCCCATTCTTGGCTGCACCGGTGGGACCAGCAATAGTGTTGACCCTAGGTGACGTGGATAGGCGAGTTGGCGCGCGGCGGGAGCAGACGCTGCCCGGATGCGCGCCTGACACGCCAGGCAAAGGAAAACCACTCAGGAAGACCCGCCCAGCGACGAAGCGCACCGACACGCCTAAAATGGCTTGGTGACTACCATCCTCAACGCCGATCTCCACTGCCACTCGGTTGTATCCGATGGCACCCTGACGCCCGAAGCCCTGGCGGCGCGTGCCAGTGGAAACGGCGTGGAACTATGGGCGCTGACCGACCACGACGAGGTGGGTGGCCAAGCACGCGCACTGGCAGCGGCCAAGGACAACGGCATGCGCTACCTCACCGGCACCGAAATCTCCATCACCTTTGTCGGCCAGACCGTGCATATCGTGGGCCTGGGCTTTGACGCCGACAACGAGGACCTGCGCCAGGGACTGAAGCAAACCCGCGGCGGGCGCAAGGAGCGCGCCATGGAAATGTCCGACGGCCTGGCCAAGGTCGGCATCCGCGGCGCCTACGAGGCCGCACTCAAGTTTGTCGGCAACCCGGAGCTGATTTCGCGCACCCACTTTGCGCGCTTTCTGGTGGAAAGCGGTGTCTGCAAAGAGACCAACGAGGTGTTCCGTAAATACCTGACCGAAGGCAAGCCGGGCTTTGTGCCGCACCGCTGGGCCACGCTCAAGGACGCGGTGACATGGATCACCCAGGCCGGCGGCATGGCCGTCATCGCCCACCCGGCCCGCTACAAATTCACACCGAACGAAGAGTTCGCGCTGTTCACCGAATTCAAGGCCCACGGCGGCCAAGGGGTGGAAGTGGTCACCGGCAGCCATACCCCGGCCGAGTACCTGAGCTATGCCGCCATGGCCAAGGAATTTGGCCTGGCGGCCTCGCGCGGCAGCGACTTCCACAGCCCTGACGAAAGCCATACCGAACTCGGTACCCTGCCCTTCCTGCCCGGCGAGCTGACGCCGGTGTGGGAGCTGCTGGCTTCGCGCATCCAGTAGCCCCAGAGGATTTACCCACCGCATGGCGCAGTATTTCGAAGTCCATCCCGACAACCCCCAGCCGCGGCTGCTCAAGCAGGCCGTGGCGCTTCTGGAAAAAGGCGGCGTGCTGGCCGTGCCCACCGACTCCAGCTACGCGCTGGTCTGCCACCTGGACGACAAGGCCGCCGTGGACACCCTGCGGCGCATCCGCGGCGTCGACGACAAGCACCACCTGACGCTGCTGTGCCGCGACCTGAGCGAACTCGCCAGCTACGCGCGTGTGGACAACCGCCAGTACCGCCTGCTCAAGTCCGCCACGCCTGGGCCTTACACCTTCATCCTGGAAGCCAGCAAGGAAGTTCCGCGCCGTGTGAGCCACCCTGCACGCAAGACCATCGGCCTGCGGGTACCCGAGCACCAAGTGCTTCAAGACCTGCTGGCCCTACATGGATCAGCGCTGCTAGCTACTACTTTGATAGCAAGCGGAGAGACCGACCCGCTCAACGACGCACACGACATCCGTGCGCGCTACGAGCACCAGATCGCTGCCGTCATTGGCGCAGGCGCCTGCGCGCACGAACCGACCACCGTCGTAGACCTGACCGGCGACGAACCCGAAGTGATCCGCCAGGGCCGGGGCGAGCTGGCCCGCCTGGGTCTGTAGCCTTCGTCTTCCACCTCCCCCACTCTGAGACAATCCGCCCGTGGACTTTCCCCAACTCATACAAACCGTCGCCCTGTACGCCCTGCCCGTACTGTTTGCCATCACTGTCCATGAGGCGGCCCACGGATATGCCGCCCGCCACTTTGGCGACAACACGGCCTGGATGATGGGCCGCGTCACGCTCAACCCCACGCACCACATCGACCCCATGGGCACCATCCTGATGCCCCTGCTGCTGTACTTTGCGACCTCGGGTGCCTTCCTGTTTGGCTATGCCAAGCCGGTGCCGGTGCGCTTTGACAAGCTGCGCAACCCCAAGCGCGACATGGTCTGGGTGGCGCTGGCCGGGCCTGCCGCCAATTTTGCCCAAGCATTCGCCTGGGGCGCCTTGCTGTACGTGCTGCAGGGTGCCGGCGTGACCGAACCGTTCTTTTTGAAAATGTGCCGTGGCGGCGTGCTGGTCAATGTGGTGATGTTCGCCTTCAACCTGTTCCCGCTGCCGCCGCTGGACGGCGGGCGCATCCTCGTGGGCCTGCTGCCGTACCGTCAGGCACTACTACTGTCGCGCATTGAGCCCTGGGGGTTTTTCATCGTCATGGCCCTGGTCATCGCCGGTGTCGTGAGCAGCCTGTGGATGCAGCCCCTGATGTCCCTGAGCTTTGGCCTGCTGGATCTGTTGCTCACTCCCCTGGCCCTGCTGGTCCACTAATTTCGCTTTGACTCTCTCATGAATTCTGTTCGCTTCCTGACCGGCATCACCACCTCCGGAACCCCCCACCTGGGCAACTATGTCGGCTCCATTCGCCCTTCGGTACGCGCCAGCCAGACCGCTGGCGTAGAGAGTTTTTACTTCCTGGCCGACTACCACGCACTGATCAAGATCGATGACCCGGCGCGCATCCAGCGCTCCACACTGGAGATCGCCGCCAGCTGGCTGGCTGCGGGGCTGAACCCCGACCACGTCACCTTCTACCGCCAGTCCGACATCCCTGAGATTCCTGAGCTGACCTGGTTCCTGACCTGCGTGACCGGCAAGGGCGTGCTCAACCGCGCCCACGCCTACAAGGCATCCGTCGACAAGAACACCGCCGCCGGCGAGGACCCCGATGCCGATGTGACGGCCGGACTGTTCATGTACCCGGTGCTCATGGGCGCAGACATTTTGATGTTCAACGCCCACAAGGTGCCGGTGGGGCGCGACCAGATCCAGCACATCGAGATGGCGCGCGACATGGCGCACAGCTTCAACCACCGCTATGGCGAACATTTTGTGCCACCGCAAGCCGAGATCGAAGAATCGGTAGCGACCCTGCCCGGGCTGGACGGTCGCAAGATGAGCAAGAGCTACGACAACACCATCCCGCTGTTCTCCAGCCGCGAGCAGCTCAAGAAATTGATCGCCGGCATCGTCACCGATTCGCGCGCGCCGGGTGAACCCAAGGACACCGAGGGCTCGGCCTTGTTCCAGATTTACCAGGCCTTTGCCTCGGAAGAAGAAACTGCAGCTTTGCGCCAGGCCTACGCCAACGGCATTGCATGGGGCGATGCGAAGACGATGTTGTTCGAACGCATTGATCGCGAAATCGCGCCCATGCGCGCCGCCTACGAGGACTACATGGCCCACCCCGAAAAGGTGGAAGCCCTGTTGCTGGCCGGCGCAAAAAAAGCCCGCGCGATTGCCACGCCGTTCATGGGCCGTCTGCGCCAGGCCGTGGGCCTGCGCACGCTGCAAAGCGCGACCACCGAGCCCACAACCAAGACCGCCAAGACGGCACTGGCCGCTTTCAAGCAGTACCGGGAAAAGGGCGGCCTGCTCTACCTCAAGCAGGTCGATGCCAAAAGCCGACGGCCGCTGCAAAACCGGGGCTCTGACTCGGCACCGGCAGCCGGGCACTGCATGTCCCCCCACCACCCAGACAGTTCACCCGCCCACCGCCCCCC
>JACXTT010002547.1_pt1 | contig 28791 bp, 27 predicted proteins | sample 9270951 | NCBI WGS metagenome assembly JACXTT01 (sample SAMN15532306, study PRJNA645909) | rock metagenome | isolation source: weathered quartz diorite | place: Puerto Rico | collected 2017-06-21 | reverse complement strand
TCCATTGTTTTCTGTGGAGGCGATGGATTTTTATGCGTATTTGGATGAGACAAATCGCACTGGGCTGCTTGGCGTGGAATTCGTTCTTTCCGCCCTCGGCCAGAAGATTCTGTAATACTCGCGACGTCAAGCGCTTCCGCTCCACCTACGATCAAACCTGACCAAGGGGTCGAATCTTATTTTGGAAACAGCGTGCGCTTCCGGGCTTTGGCGGAAACCGCTTTTCTGGAAAAATATCTCCCGTGACTCCAGACAAGAAAAGACTCCGGGTAGGCGTTTTGTTTGGCGGAAGAAGCGGCGAACACGAAGTGTCACTCGCGTCGGCTGCATCCGTGATTCGCGGGCTCGATCCCGATAAGTACGAAGCTGTTCCCATTGGCATTTCCAAAGAAGGCCACTGGCTTATCGGCAGCGCAGCGCAAAAAATGCTGCCGGAGGTCCTGAAAGCCGGCCAGCGCGTCGTCATGGCCGCGGACCCAACCGACGCAGCTCTGATTCCGCTCGACCGCAGCGGCGGCGGCCAACGCATTGACGTTGTTTTCCCCGTGATGCACGGCACCTACGGCGAAGACGGCACCATTCAGGGCTTGCTCGATTTGGCGGGGCTTCCCTTTGTCGGGGCTGGCGTGCTCGGCTCCGCCATCGGAATGGACAAAGACGTTTCGAAGCGCTTGCTACAAGCGGCAAAAATCCCCGTCGTGCCCTGGATCACCGTCTACCGCTCGGAGTGGGAACGCGATCCAAAATCAATCCAGCAAACAATTGAAAAGAAATTCAAATATCCCGTCTTTGTGAAGCCCGCCGCGCTCGGCTCCTCAGTCGGCATGACCAAAGTTCATTCGCGCGAAGAACTCGCCCCGGCGCTCAATCTGGCCTCAGAATTCGCACTGAAAATCCTCGTTGAAAAATCTGTGAACGCGCGTGAAATCGAAGTTTCCGTGCTGGGCAATCACGATCCCAAAGCTTCCGTCCCCGGCGAAATCGTGCCGCACCGCGAATTTTACGATTACACCGCAAAATATTTGGAAGAGGGCACGCAGCTCTTCATCCCTGCCAAACTGGACAAGGCGCAGCTAAAGAAAATCCAGAAGTACGCCATCAGCGCTTTCCGCACGCTCGAGCTTTCCGGAATGGCACGCGTGGACTTTTTCCTCGAGAAAAAAGGCGGCAAGCTTTATCTGAACGAAGTGAACACAATTCCCGGCTTCACCTCCATCAGCATGTATCCTAAGCTTTGGGAAGCGAGCGGAATCCCCTTTCGTCAATTGATTGACATTCTCATCGAGCTAGCTATGGAAATTCACCGCGAAAAGGCCCGCACGAAATATCAAATCGAGCTGCCGGAAGGCGCCGGCGGCGCACTGGAAGGCTGATTCTCCGGAGCAAATATCCTGAATCCACAATCCTCTCAATCTTTCGCTGGCTTCTTCGCGCGAGGAAACTTTGTTACGATTTTCGGTGTCTAACCGAAAGGCTGGAGACATCGCATGACACTGCTCGACCCGCCTGCCGAATCGCAGCGGAAACCAAACGCGATAAAATTCACGTTGGTCGCTCTGGCGTTGGCCGCCATCATTGGTGGCTGGTTCATGTTCCGCTTCTATCCGGAGAAGAAAGCCGTTGATCATTTTTTTGATGCGCTCATCGCCGGCGACGCGAACCGCGCGTATCAACTTTGGAAACCGAGCGATAGCTACAAGATGGGAGATTTTCTGGCCGATTGGGGACCGAACGGCTACTACGGTCCGGTAAAAAGCTATGAAATCTTGCGCGCTACCGCGCCGAAAAAATCCAATGGCGTAATTATCAGCGTGGCCGTTAGCCCGTTTTCGCCGATGCCCGGCGCAAACGACGCCGAAAAAAGCCGCCGCACCAAAGTGATTCCCGTTTGGGTGGATTCGGAGTCAAAGGCGATGAGTTTTTCGCCGGTAACACCTGAAGAATAATCCACCGGCTAACGCGCCAACTCGTCCAGCGCGTGCGCTAATTCCTGCGGGCTCACACTAGCAGTTCCAAGTTTTCCCACCACAACTCCCGCCGCCGTATTCGCAAGAACCGCTGCGTCCGTCAGGGATGCGCCTGCCGCAACCGCGGCGGCAAGTACGCTCAGCACTGTGTCCCCTGCGCCGGTTAAGTCAAAAACCTGGCGGCCACTTGCTGCACGTTCAACTCCTGGCTGACCAACCCTGGCGTAAGTCACTTCGAAACCAGTCGCGGGAATAGTCAGGTGACGCGGCGACGATTCCTCAAAAATGCTCATTCCCTTTTCACCTCGAGTAATGACGGCGGCACTGCAGCCGAAGTGTGCTAGAAGGGCGCGCCCCGCCTCTTCTACGGATTTCTCGTCGCCCAGAGAGCGCGTTACAAAAAAACCCGCCTCTTTTGCGTTGCAAACGATGGCGCGCGCTCCTCGATATGCATAGAGGCGCGACGTCTTAGGTTTAACGAATACCGGAAGCTCCAACTTGTGGCATGCGCTTAGGACTCGGTCAGCGAGCTCATCATTGATCAAACCTTTGTCGTAATCGGAAAGAACTAACGCGTCTAGTTTCTTTAGCGCAGAGAACGAGCAACGAAGCAGCTTCTCTTGCGCTTCCTTTGTTAAGGGGTCCCGACGTTCATGATCAATTCGAACGATGTGCTGGTGCTTGGCAATAACGCGCGTTTTGATGGTCGTCACGCGCGAGTTATCCGCGAGAACTCCTTTATCACCAATTCTCGCCGACACTAGGCAATTGCGCAGCGCAACGCCCGCTTCATCGTCGCCGGAGCCGCGTCCACCAACCACGCCAAACATTTCTACGTGCGCGCCAAGAGCGGCAATGTTTACCGCGACATTTCCCGCCCCGCCGAGGCATTCGCTCTGCTCCACAAAATCCACCACCGGCACGGCCGCTTCCGGCGAAAGCCGCGACGCCGTCCCCCACAAATAGCGGTCCAGCATCAAGTCGCCGAGCACACCAATGCGCTTGCCTTTGATACGCGGAACGATCTTTTTCAGATTTGCGATGGAAGTCGAAGTAGGCAGAGCCATGGCACGCAAACGCGCAACTTATTCCGGCGCGATTTGCGCCTCCTCGGCCAGCATCACGGGAATCTCGTCTCGAATCGGATACACGCGGTGGCACGATTCGCATTTCAGGCTGCTTTGGTCAGCTTGCAAATGGACGCATGCCTTGCACACGGGACACCGCAGAATTTCCAGCAGTTCGTGCGAAATGAGCATTGTTTTCTCGATCTGTTTTTGTGAACCCGTTCGAATGTAGCAGACACACCGCTGGGCGGCAACCTGCGTTGGATACGCAGTGTCAGTTTGAGTTGTTTGGAGCGTGACACAGCGGGGCTCGGGGTTTGTACTTACAAACCCCGAACTGAATAAGTCAAAACTCAAACTGACCCAGTACTTTAAAGGCCCTTCGCTTCGCGAAATTCACGAACGACCGCTTTCACGTCGCGCTGATCCGCATCCACCGCCGCGTTCATCCGGCGCATCTCTTCCGCCGAGATTTTCCCCGCCAAATCGGCAAGTGCCGCGCGAAGCTGCGGATTTTGCTCGAGCGCCGCGCGACGAACGACCGGCACCGCATCATACGGCGGAAAATAGTGGCGGTCGTCATTCAACGGGATAAGATGCAAAGCCGCAATCAAGCCGTCCGTGGAATTGCCGGCAACGATATCCGCCTGATGCTGTGTCAAAGCGCGATACAAAAGCCCGAGATCCATCACGCGCGGCGTTTCCGCAAATTTTAGCCCATACGTCTTGCTCCAGCCGGTGAAGCCATCAGGACGTTCAAGAAATTCGTAGCCGACCGCCGCATGCCACTTCGGCGCGATGGGCGCCAGATCAGACATATTCCTTAACTCCAGCCGTTCAGCATCTTCCGAACGCACGACCATCGCGAATGTATTCTCAAATCCCAGCGGCTCGGTAACTTCCAAGCCGAAACGCTGAGCATACTGATCCTTCACACGCTGATACGTGGTGTTCGCATCGCCTTTCGGCGCTTCACCAAGAACGGCCGTCAACGCCGTGCCCGTGTACTCCACGTACAAGTCTAAATCGCCTGCGAGCATCGCTTTGTGAATCAGCAACGTACCGCCAAGATTCGTTTTTCGTTCCACGGCAATTCCGGTGCGCGCCTCAATATGCTGCGCCAGCAATTCTGCGAGCACAACTTGCTCTGTAAAAAATTTTGAACCGACAACAAGTTTTTTCTTCGGCCCGCTTTCACATGCAAAAACTAAACCCAAACACGCGGCGAACAGGAAAAGAGACGCAAGGAACCGCCTCACGCTAAACCACCCTCAGTCGGCGTTCGAGCAATCCAAGCGCGGCGTCTGCCGCAAGCGCTAGCAGCGCCGCGGGAATCGCGCCCGCCAGAATCACCGCGTCGCTCACCATCGCTACGCCGCGAAAAATAAAAGTCCCCAGCCCGCCCGCACCAATCGCAGCCGCAATCGTCGCCACACCAATCGTGATTACGGTTGCCGTTCGAATCCCCGCAAGAATTACGCTTAACGCCAATGGAAACCTGACCTTCAGCAACATTTGCGGCTCTGTCATGCCCATTGCTTCCGCAGCTTCCAGCACTGCAGGGTCAAGATTCGTTAACCCGACCAACGTATTCCGCAAAATCGGTAGCAACGCGTACAAGACCAGAGCAATGATGGCCGTGCGGACGCCGATGCCGCCAAGAAACGGCAGCGGAATCAAGAACCCAAACAGTGCCAGACTCGGAATCGTCTGCAGCACCGAAGCAACTCCAAGAGCGATGGCCCGCAACTCTTTTTGCTTCACAAGCAACATTCCCAACGGCACGCCGATCAAAATAGCAATCGCCATCGAGACCACTACCAGAAACAAATGTGCCAGCGTTGCTTCAAAAATCTCCGCGCGATGGCTGGCCATGAATTCCCAAACGCTCATGCCCGCGCCTCATTCCCCATTCCAAACGACTCCGCAAATGCCTGCACTTCCGGATGATTCACGCGCAAAAACTCGCCCGGCTGCGCGTCCACAACAATTTTCCCCGCCGCCAGCAAAACAATCCGTGAACCCAATCGCAACGCCTCCCGCAAGTCATGCGTAACGAAAACAATCGTCTTCGCCAGGTTCCGCGCGAGCTCCCCAAATTCGTGTTGTAGCTCCGCGCGCGTCACAGGATCGAGTGCCCCAAACGGCTCGTCCATCAGCAAAATCGGCGGATCCGCCGCCAGCGCTCGCGCCACTCCTACTCTTTGCCGCTGTCCGCCGGAAAGTTCACGCGGCTTTCTGTGCGCAAATTCCCGCGGCTCCAGCCCAACCAGTCGCATCATATCTTCCACGCGTGATGCAACGCGCCCCTGCTCCCAGCCTTCCAGCCCGGGCACCAGCCCCACATTCTCCGCCACGGTGTAATGGGGGAACAGCCCGCCATCCTGAATCACATACCCAATTCCGCGCCTTAAGCGAATTGGATTGGACTCCCCCACCGATTGCCCATTCACCAGTACTTCGCCCACACTCGGCTTTAATAATCGATTTACTAGTTTCAGAAGAGTCGTTTTGCCGCTTCCGCTCCGCCCCAGCAGCACCAGCGTCTCTCCTTTCTCTATCTCCAGAAAAACCTGCGAAAGAATCGGCGCATTCAATCTAGTAGGAACGCAGTATTCAACGCCGCGAAACGCAATGGTAACCTCACTGTGCTCTTCTGCTTTCGCAATCATTTCGATTGACACCCTCACGCCGGAGAGTGAACATCGTACCGTAGCACAGCCTCCCGGCGTCTGACTTTCGACGTATCCTTCTCACGGAAGCCGCATCCAAACGAAGGGAACAAATCATGGGAGCTCCTGCCGCTGTTCGAATCCGCCACGACCTTCAAACCCGCCTGGTGCGAGCTCGTGCCCGCACCGACGAGATTTTTTCACATACTCGCGAAGAGGCCCTTTACGATCGCCCCATCGCGGAGCGCCACCGGCTCATCTTCTATCTCGGTCACGTCGAGGCCTTCGACTGGAATCTTCTCGGGCGCCGCGCGTTCGGGCTCCGCTCTTTTAATCCCCCGTCCGATCAACTTTTTGCATTCGGCATTGATCCGATCGGCGGCGGCCTTCCCACCGATGGTCCGCTTGACTGGCCCACGCGCAGAGAAGTGGACCGCTATAACACTCGCCTCCGCGATGAGCTCGACTCCGCCATCGAAGCCGCTCTGGAGCACCCCGGCGAAGGCCATCCTCAAATGCTCGGAATGCTCGAAACTGCGATCGAACATCGCCTCATGCACGCGGAAACCCTTGCGTACCTGCTGCATCGTCTTCCCTACGCAAGCAAAGTCGCAGGAAAAATTCCGCTTCGCACACACTCAAAATATCTCAAGCGCGACCTCGTCGAAATTCCCGCCGGTGATGCCACTCTCGGCTTGAACCACATGGATACCGACGTCTTCAGTTGGGACAACGAGCGCGGCGAATGTGTCGTCCAAGTTCCCGCCTTCGCTATCGACCGCCACAATGTCACCAACGCCGACTTTCTGCGCTTTGTTCAAGCAGGTGGTTACAAAACTCGTTCGCTCTGGACGGCCGAAGGCTGGGCATGGAAAGAATCCGCCGGCATCGAGCATCCCGCGTTTTGGCGCCGCAACGGCAACATCTGGATGGCCCTCGCGATGTTCGAAGAGGTTCGCCTGCCGCTCGATTGGCCGGTTTACGTCAGCCACGCCGAAGCCACGGCTTACGCAAACTGGCTCGGCCGCAAGCTTCCGAACGAGGAACAATTTCATCGCGCGGCTTACGGCACTCCCGATGGCTCCGCCGAACGCGAATATCCCTGGGGCAACGTATCCCCCTCCGACAAACACGGCAATTTCGATTTTATAAACTGGGATCCCGTGCCCGTCGGTTCCTATCCCGCCGGCGCAAGCGCCTTCGGCGTGCACGACCTCATCGGCAATGGATGGGAATGGACCCGCACCATCTTCGGTCCGCTCCCCGGCTTTTCCGCGATGCCTTTTTACCCCGGCTACTCCGCGAATTTCTTTGACGGCCAGCACTACGTAATGAAAGGCGGCTCACCGCGCACTGCCGCGTGCATGCTTCGCCGCTCGTTCCGCAATTGGTTCCAGCCGCATTATCCGTACGTTTACGCAACTTTCCGTTGCGTCGAGGACTGACGGAGCCCAAGCCAGGGAGCAAAAATGCTGACTCAACCCCTTCTGAAGCCAGCGGTGTCGGAGTTTGCTGAGGACGTGCGCGTTGGGCTCACGAAGCCCGGCCAGCGCGAAATTCTTTCGAAATATCTCTACGACGAAGTCGGCTCCGCACTTTTTGAAGCGATTTGTCTTTTGCCTGAGTACGGCCTAACGCGCGCAGACACTCGTCTTCTGCAGCGCCATGCGCGGGAAATGGTCGCGCGTATGCCTTCGCCCGCGCACGTCGCCGAACTCGGGAGCGGCAGCGGCAAGAAAACTCGCTGGATTCTCGAAGCGCTCGCCCGCTATCAGCACACTTTCTACTATCCGATCGAAATTTCTCCCGCCGCGCTCGCTGCTTGCGAAAAGGAACTCGGTCAAATTGATTTGGTGCATATCGTCGGCTACGAAAAACCTTATCTCGAAGGCTTGCGCGCCGTCGTCAATCGCCGCGAACCCGGCGAACATGTCTGCGTACTTTTTCTCGGAAGCACCATCGGAAATTTCGATCGCCCTGCAGCTGACGAATTTCTCCGCCAGGTCCGCTCCATTCTCGAGCCCGGCGATTCCCTGCTCCTCGGCACCGATCTCGAGAAAAGTGTCGAAGTCCAATTGCTCGCCTACGACGATCCCGCCGGCGTCACCGCCGCCTTCAATTTAAACGTGCTTGCCCGCATCAATCGTGAACTGGGAGCCGATTTCGACCTAAAACAATTCGCTCACGAAGCTCTGTGGAACGTCGCAGAGCGCCGCATTGAAATGCATTTGCGTTCCCTTCAGCGCCAGCGCGTGGACATCCCTGCCTCCGGTTTGCGTATTCGCCTCGAAGAAGGCGAAACCATCTGGACGGAAAGCTCGCACAAATATTCTCCGTCCGAACCTGTCGAAATGGCGGCGCGCACTGGCTTCCGTTGCGTAGCCCAGTGGATCGACGAAGAGTGGCCCTTCGCTCAAAATCTGTGGATCGTGGAATAGGATTTAGCTGTTGCCGCCGGCTTAACGTGGTGTCATTCCGAGGGCGCCTTCGGCCCGAGGACCGCCGCCCTCCGAGCCGTTTTTGCGAGGAGACCTCTTTACCTCCGAGCGGCTTTTTGCGAGGAGAATCTGCTTTTTCTTAGAATCCCTCAATCCTCCACACCAATTGCGCCGAAAACACTTTTTCCGTGCTGATTCGCCAGCGCGCCAGTATTTGCGAACCCTGATACACGCGCTCGAAACCCTCTTCTGATTCCGACACCGTTTCAATCGGCGCGATCCAGAAATTATCAGTCCCCGACGCATGCATCGCGATGCGCACTCGCTGCCAACCGTCTTCCATGCGAAGAATCGGCCCGGGCAATTCCCCGCTGAATCGCAAATTCTTTGGCCCGTCCGGCGTCTCAAAAAAGCGGTTCCTTTCTGTCGGCGCAAGCAAATTCACGATGGATTCAATTCCCAAAATCACGGCGCGATCCATCGGTCGTTTCAGTTTGATTCCCACTTCGCACGCGATTTCGCATCCCCGCGGCGCCGGCCCAAACGAAAACCGCTTCGTCAGCGACAGCGGAACGTCACCATCCTTCGTCGGCAAGATCGCCTCGCGCACAATCTCCGCTTCGAGCGGCCCCGAGCTCTTCACGCTGTACTCGCCTCCCGCAAATCCCGCATCTTCCTGCAATTGCAACGATTCATACTCCGCATGTTTTCGAGATGGCGAAAAGATTAGGATTCGAAACGCGTGCCGCGCCCAGCGATCGTACCGCAAATATTTTTCCAGGCCCGGCTCTTTCACGCGTGTCTGCTCGTGAATGGAAGCAACTGTCCCCGTCGGCACATTCTGCGCGTCAACCAGCCGCGCGTGATATGCCTCCTGCCGTCGCTGCATGGAATTGATCAGCGTCGCCGCCGCCGGCCGGAAGTCCAGTGCAGCCAGCGTCCCGCCATCCGAAGGTTTAAGCAGTGCTTGGCACTCGGGTGACGTGAACAAAAGTTCGTTCGCGCCGTCGGCGTCGTAGTCCAGCAATTCCACGCGCGAAACAAGTCCGCCCGCCGCATTCCGGTCTGCAAGCAGCTCCGCGTGAATCAAATTCTTCCAAAGCGCCGTTCGCAGGTGCGGCGCGTATAGCCCGCCAAACACTCCATGCCAGTACGCATCGTTACACTGCCCGCGCAAAAGCAGGTCGTGTGCTTCTGCAATTTCTTCCGCCGGCTTTGCCGCGCTTCTTCGTGCCGGCGCTGCCGCCACTCGCGTCGCCACGCGCAGCATTTTTTTGTGCAGCAGATTGGATTCCGGGTACTTGCGAAAAAATCCGCGCCATGACCCGCCTCGCAAAAACGCGGCAACCTCCGGCCGCTTCGTGAACTCCTTCAGCACAGTCTGATAGCGCTGCCTCACCGGCGTCGGAAACGCCCACTCTGTCATTTCCGAATACGAACCCGTCGGCAAATCCGCGCGGCCCAGCGGCGCATGCGTTTCCATGTACGATCCGGGAGTACTCAGGTTCAGCCAATCCAGATTTTCTTCCAACGCCGTGAAGAAATCCTCCAACCAATGGTCACCGTAACAATGGTCGAATGTGCCGGGCCAGCACCCGAACTTCTCCATGTCGTCGCCCATCGCCGCAACGCCGTCCGGGTGCGTCGCCGCCGCGTCCTTCAAATACGCGATAACGTCTTCCACTTTTCCGAACGGCAAGAGATACCGCAGCGCTTTTTGCCCGGGAAACAACTGCACGCTTTTGCCGCGATCTTCGGCGACGTACGCGCCAAAAAGCTCCTGCGGCTCGAATCCCGCGGAAAGAAAATGATAATCATCCACCAGCGAATAGCTCACTTGCGCTGACGCCAGCGCAGACGGCAATTGCGGCTCCCAAACTCTCTCCGCCAGCCACGCGCCGGACGGCCGCTCGCCAAAATGTTTTTCCAGATAAGAAGCCAGCCGCGTAATCTGCTCGACCTGATCTTCCGGCGGAATCACTGCCAGAATCGGCTCGTAAAATCCGCCGCCAACCATCTCCACCTGGCCGCGCTTCACCAGTCCGCGTAGTCGCTCAAAATACTCCGGATGATTTTTCTCGATCCAAACGAGCAACGGCCCCGAATAGTGCAGCCCCATGCGCACGGCGGGATGTTTTTCCAGCATCTGCACAAACGGCAGGTAGGAGCTCTGATAGCACCTCTCGAAAACGTCCTCGAAGTTTCCAATCGGTTGGTGTGCGTGAATAAGAAGGGACAGGTGAAATTTTGGCGGCACTGGGACGCTTTTTCGCTCCTCAAATCATGATACCGCGTTGCGAAACACGGCAGAAATCGCAGCGATTGCCCGTTTGCTCACGTTGCAAGGGGTCGGGAGCACCCTAGCGGGTCAGTTTGAACTTTTTGGTTCGTGACACAACGGGGCTCGGGGTTTGTACTTACAAACCCCAAGCTGAATAAGTCAAAAGTTCGAACTGGCCCGCTGCGCTAAGAACTATGTTTGCCAATCCAATCCGCAATCATCTGCAGCACTTCGGGTGAGATCGTCTCCTCAATCGCGCCATACTCGATCGGTGTACCGGACTCTGCGTGCTGGAAAAGATGGTTCAGTTCCGGCAGCGACTTTGTCGTGACATCTTTATTTCCGGCCTCTTCCAGCGTTTTCTGAATCATGGCTAAATTATCGGCCGCCGAAACCTGCAAATCCTTTTCTCCGTTCAGCGCGAGCACCGGACATTTCACTTTCTGCAACGCAGGCAGTGGATCGTAATCCAAAAAATAACGGAACCACGGCGAGCTCAACATGTGAATTTGCGCCGCAACCGTTGCTGGCACAGATCCCGCCGCCACTCCCGAAGAAATCACCATCGCATCAAGCTTTTTCTCCAGTACCGCCGAATCCTTCTCTCCGCGTACCATCTCGTATGCTTTGCGGTCGAACGCCAGGCTTTGCTCCACCTGTGCTATGGGCATCCCCGCTGCGCTGGCGATAGCCCGCGACTGCGCCAGCATGATTTTCTCACCAGTCTGTGCCGGCCCCGCCAGAAGCACGACCCACGCGACGCTTCCACTCCCGCCAAGAATTGGCGCGATTAGCGCCCCTTCGCTGTGCCCAACCGCTCCCGTCTTGCCCGGCACAATTTCCTTCCTCGCCTTCAAGTATGCAAGCGCGGACTCGGCATCCGCCGCAAAATCCTCTGTCGTCGCCGCCGCAAAATCGCCGGTGGATTTTCCAATGCCGCGTTTGTCGTATCGCAGCACCGCAATTCCTTTCCGCGCCAAATAATCCGCCACGACCAGCATAGGCCTGTGGCCGGCAAGAAATTCATCCCGGTTTTGGGGCCCCGAACCGGATAGCAAAAGCACTGCCGGAAATGATCCCGCTCCTTGCGGAATCGTCAGCGTCCCCGCAAGCGTCGCCGTTCCATTCTTGTTCGCAAAGCTGACCTCTTCCTCTCTATACGGATAAGGCTTCGTCGGATTTTGCGGCCGCCGCAGTTCCAGCACTTCATCCGACCTCTTGAATTCCAGCGCAACCGTGTCTTGGTTTTGCGACCACTTTCCCGCCATCGAGTTGCGCGCGGCATTCAGCGTGCCTTCATACACTCCGGAGACCATGGCAATTTCAAAATGCACGGCGCCGTTTTGTTCGCTCAGTTTGGACATCGGCAATCCATTCGCTCCCTGGTCCAAACTGTCCAAAGTACCGCTCAGCTTCTTTGCTTCATCGTGCGAAATGTGCAGCTGCAGGCGGTAGCGCATGTTCCCGTTCTGAAATGCACCCTGCCATGTTCCTTCCAGAGACGAAATCGCATTTGCAGGCTTTCGCCCTCCAGCAGATACGCCCCTCCGGTTCAGCACTAGCGGTAGTTTTTCTCCGCCTTGTTTCCATGTGCCAGAAATCGTGCGTCCATCCGTCGCCAGCTTTCCTTCAAACGACGCGCCCACTGGAGCAAGTTCGAATCGCAAATTGCTCTGCTCGTGGCTTGCCGACGTCGCTTCCATGCCGTACACACCCTGCTCGGGGCTATCCAGCTTCGCGCGAATTTCACCGCCTTTATCGCTAGCCAAGTGCAGCACCAGCTTCAATTCCGCTTCGCCAACGTGCAACGTGCCTTCCCACTCGCCCTCGAACGCGCTCGTACGTGCAGGTGCTTCAGCCATCGGCCGTGCTGGAGTCTGTTTAGCTGGTGTTTGGGTCGCAATCCCGATCGGCCCGGAGGCCAAACTAAGCGTGATTCCCCATCCAGTCATCCAATTCCAATTTCTCAAGATGGTTCTCCCTCTTGCGGGCTATGCTTCTAGATGTCCTCTGCCGTCCTTTGGTTGGCGAATGTTCGCGCGCCTGGAGCGCCTGAATTCTGAATAAAAACGGCGCTCAATTTTGAAAATCGAGCGCCGTATCTCTTCCCTGCAATTTTTCGCGCGAGCTACTTCTTCGCGTACCAGTCCGTGTTGCCCGCCGCATACGCCTGCCACTTTTCGGGCAAATCTTCCATCGCGAAAATCGCCGTCACAGGACAAACTGGCACGCAAGCGCCGCAGTCAATACACTCAACCGGATTGATATACAGCTGCGTCACGCTTTCATGCTCCGCCTCGTCCTTACGCGGGTGGATACAATCCACCGGGCAAACGTCCACACACGCGGTATCCTTCGTGCCGATACACGGCTCGGCAATCACATACGCCATTCACGATCTCCTTTGCCCAGAACATCGGCCGGAGGCCTTTTGTAGGAAGCCTGATTCCCGGCAATCTTGCACTGGATTCTATTTGGCCTTTGGCCAGCGCGCAATACCACTTGATTGTACGCGGCGTGCTTGCGATTCTCAACTGCGTCCATATCGAATCACCGGCCCGCCTCTGGGAGACTCTTCATGCTTGATACGAAAGGCAACCGTATCACTTACTTCGGTCACAGCACCTTTTCGCTTACCACTCCTTCCGGCCAAGTCGCTCTCATCGATCCCTGGGTCATGACCAACCCACGGTGCCCTGATTCCCTCAAGAAGGTCCCAAAGCTCGATGTAATTTTTCTTTCGCATGCGCATGGCGATCATTTCGGAGATTTGCTGGAGCTGGCGAAACGGCATCATCCTAAAATCGTCGCGATTTTCGAAACCGGCCTCTACCTCAATAGCAAAGGCTTCGAGAGAGAAACCCTGCCCATGGGCAAAGGCGGCTCGCAAACTGTCGGTGATTTCCAAGTCACCATGACCCACGCCTTCCATTCGAATTCCATAGACAGCGTCGACCCGCCTATGTACGCTGGCGAACCGGCTGGCCTCATCGTTCGAATGCCCGGTGGTTTCACCATTTATCATGCCGGCGACACCTCAGTTTTCGGCGACATGAAGCTCATCGGCGAACTGTACAAACCCGACGTCGCTTTACTCCCTATCGGCAACCTCTACACAATGGGCCCCCGCGAAGCCGCTTATGCGATCCGCCTTCTCGGCGTAAAACACGTCATTCCCATGCACTATGCCACATTTCCCGTTCTCACCGGCACGCCCGAAGCCCTGCGCAAGGAAACGCAAGACATCTCCGGCCTCACGATTCATGCCCTCAATCCCGGCGAAAGCCTCGGTTAAAAATTAGTCTTCGATTCCTTTGGATTTATCGGCGGAAGAAATTCCGCAGGAAGAATCCGACGTTCGCGGGACGCTCTGCAAGCCGCCGCATGAAGTACGGAAACCAGTCACGCCCGTAAGGAATATACACGCGCACGCGGTAACCGTCGCGCACCAGTCTTCGTTGCAAATCCGTTCGAACGCCGTACAGCATCTGGAATTCGAAATCTTCTTTCGAAATTTGATTCTCCGCCGCGCACCGGATCGTCGCACCGATCATTTTCGGATCGTGAGTCGCAATTCCATGATAAAACCCGCTCGGAAGCAGCAGTTTTACCAGGCGCACGTAATTCGCGTCCACGTCCGCCTTCTTTTCGAACGCCACTTCCGCCGATTCCTTGTACGCGCCTTTGCACAACCGGATTCTGCAACCGACCCCCAGTAAATCCTGAACATCGCCTTCGCTGCGGTACAAATATGCCTGGATCACCGTTCCGATTGCTGGACTCTGCGCGCGCACACGCTTCACCAAATCAATTGTCCGCTGCGTGTACGCGGATCCCTCCATGTCCACGCGCAGAAAGTTCTCCACCGCCGCCGCGCGCTCCACGATCGAAAGCACAAGCCCTTCGCAAAATTCCGTGCTCAAATCCATTCCGAGCGCTGTCAGTTTGCACGAAACGTTCGCATTAATTTTTTGTGTGGCGATTTTTTCGAAAACTTCAAGGTAGGCATCCCGGGAGTGCTGGGCGTCCGCCATGGTGGAAACATTTTCGCCGAGGTAGTCGAGACTCACCAGCATGCCACGGTCGTTACATACCCGCGCGGCAGCAAGCGCTTCATCCAACTCTTCGCCGGCGACAAAACGGTGGGACATCTTCCGCGTGCGGCCGTTGGACGTGACCCAATTTGCAAAACTTTTACTTTGGGAAAGCTTCAGAAGTGTCGCGCGAAGCATACCTGATTATTATGACGGCTCAGGAAGCCCCTTTCGAGTGACTGTGCTCTTCAAGGAACTTTTCCGCGTCCAGCGCCGCCATACATCCGGAACCCGCGGCGGTAACCGCTTGCCGGTAACGGTGATCCTGCACGTCCCCAGCGATGAAAACGCCTGGAATTTCCGTCAAGCTGCCGTGTGTGGAAATCAGATAGCCGTTTTCATCCGTCTCGAGCTTGCCTTTAAAGACGGTCGTGTTTGGGTCGTGTCCAATGGCAACGAAAACACCGTCAAGTTTTATCTCGCGTTTCTCATGTGTCTCGGGATTGCTGATCGTCAGGCCCGTCACCAATCCTTCCGGCGCCTGAATGGTTTCTACGACTGCGGGCGTGATGAATTCCACTTTCGGATTCGCTTTCGCGCGGTCAATCATGATTTTTGATGCGCGAAATTCTTTACGCCGGTGAATCAAATAAACTTTGCTCGCATAACGCGAAAGAAAATTCGCCTCTTCCATCGCGGAATCGCCGCCGCCCACGACTGCAATCGGTTTTCCGCGGAAAAAATATCCGTCGCATGTGGCGCAGGTCGAAACGCCGCGTCCGATCAGTTCTCTTTCGCCTTTTAATCCCAACAACCGCGCGGAAGCACCCGCAGCGACAATCAGCGTCTTCGTTTCAATCGTTTCTTTTCCCGCAGTAATTTTGAATGGCCGGTTTGACAGATCAACTTCCGAAACCGCGCCCGACTTAAATTCCGCGCCGAATTTCTCCGCCTGCTTGCGCATGTTCGCAATCAGTTCCGGCCCCATGATTCCATCGGGAAATCCGGGATAATTTTCGACGTGCGTGGTCAGGGAAAGTTGGCCGCCTGGCTCATGTCCGTCCAGCACAACCGGCTTCAGGTTCGCGCGCGCGGCGTAGATTGCCGCCGTGAGTCCCGCACATCCGCTGCCAATGATAACTACGTTCTCCATTCGTCACTTTCTCCACACCATTAGATTCGGAACCCACCACTAAAGATACAGCGACCCTAAATTGTAGCATTTACGGGCTTTTTGCCCGCATGGCGCAAAGCGCGGGTGTCGCACGGCCAATTTGGAAGCGATTCTTCTTTTCACAAAATTGACTGGGGATTTTTCTTGCGATTATTCTTTTCTTTCAAACCTTTCCAGCGAGGAGAATTACAAAATGGATCCGCGCTACCCGATTGGACAATTTGAAATGCCCACAGCGGTTACGCCCGCGTTGCGCCAGGCCGCCATCGAAAAAATTGCGGAAACTCCTGCGAAATTTCGCACCGCCGTACGGGGGCTCGGCGATGCGCAGCTGAATACGCCGTATCGCGACGGCGGGTGGACCGTACGGCAGGTGGTGCATCACGTTCCGGACAGCCACTTGAACGCCTATGTCCGGCTGAAGCTGGCGCTCACGGAATCCTCTCCAACCATCAAGCCATATGCGGAAGACAAATGGGCGCAGCTCGCGGATTCGAGTTCCACTCCGATCGAAGTCTCATTGACACTCCTTGAATCAACTCACACGCGCTGGGTGATCATTCTTCGATCGCTTGGAGAGGCAGACTTTGCGCGCAAGCTGATTCATCCCGAGCACGGCGAGCGAAATATTGATTGGTTGATTTTTCTTTACGCGTGGCATGGACCGCATCACACCGCACACGTGACGGAGCTGCGCAAAGCCAAAGGCTGGTAAGCGATTCAGCCGGCCTTCTTTTTCCCTTCCGATTCTTTGATGAGCGCTTTTCCCTTACGGAACCACGGCCGCTCGTAGCGCTGCATATAGCGAGGCAGCGTGCGCTTTTTCGCCATCAAAGTTTGCGCCCACTGTTTTGCTTCTTCTTTTCTTCCAGCGAGCTTCAAGAAATTTGCGTAGTTGTAGAGCGTTTCCGGCGTAGACGAAAACTGTATGGGTCCGGCGTACATTGCGTCGGCTCGCGCATAATCTCCGGTTTGCGCGTAAGCATTCGCGAGTATCGCCGCAGCGCGGTAGTAATCAAATTTTGGATCGCTGTTCACGGCGCGCTCCAGATCCGGAATCGCGCCCGCAAAATCACCCAGTCCAATCGACGCCTTCGCCCGCAAATAAAATGTGTGCGGCGAATCGCTGCGCGCTGCAATCGCTTTCGTGAATGTCTCGCGCGATTTTTCAAATTTTCTCTCGTCGAGATACATCTCCCCCAGCTCCTCGAAATTTGCCGCCGAGGGGTTATCAATAATGTCGGTTTCGAGTTTTTGGATGCGGGTGCGCCGGCCGAATCCCTGGAACACACCGCGAAGCAATCCCAAATCCGGAATCGCTTCGACCACGATGTAGGCGGAGGCTCCGACAAATCCGCCGAACAAGATGATGTAAAGCCAATAGCCTTCCGGGCGCCGCCGCACAAAGTGGATCAAGGCGACGCCTTGCACGAGGAAACCCCACGGATAGAAAAGATGGCTGAGCGCGAACATGGTTCGCCGCGGCACTCCTATTCGTTCGATCTAATTTATTATCGAAGAAATTATCCGCGACATTCTCCTAACTGGCTCCTAACTTGTCGCCGCAAGTTCGTAAAGGTATTCCACGTGAGACAAGGCCGCTCCGTCCATGCCGCGAATCTTCGGATTGGCGGACTCAATCAAATAATATTCGTCGGGCGCGTGCGCTCCGTTACCGTGGCCGAGTCCGAAATGGCTTGCGGGCATTTTCAGCGGCTCGCCGGTGAAAACATATCCGGGCCACGAACCGGCGAGGCGCGGCAATTCGATGGGATCAATTCCAGCGCGGCCATACACGGCTTTTTCCGCGCGTGAAATCAGAGCATCCGGAGGCGTGGACGTCGGGTCGTAGCCGCCGGTGACGTTCACTTCAATGTCCCCAAAGCCGCGCTTGACGAGATGCGCTTTGAGTGCGGCGGCTGCTTCCGTCGCTTTCATGTCCGGCACAAGACGCAAATCCATTTTTGCGACGGCGCGACCAGGCAGAATGGTTTTTCCGCCGGGGCCAGTGTAGCCTCCGACCAAGCCTTCGATATTCACGGTGGGGCGCGAAACCAAGAGTTGCAGCGATTCCTCGAAGCTCACGTCATGGACCCAGTGCTCCGTGCCGAGCGATTTCTTGACGTTCGCTTCATTCAAGCGCTTGGCTGCCGTGGCAATCATTTTCTTTTCTGCGTCGCTTAACGGACGTGCTTTGGCGGCAAATCCGTCAATCGCGGGATCGTTGCCGTCGGGCGAAACGAGCGTGGCGAGGGCTTCGACGAGATGCCAAGCGGGACTATCGAGACGCGCTTTGTTGCTGGAATGGACGTCGCGCTTCGGGCCGCGTCCCCATTTCTCGCCGCTCGAGACGAGCTCGAGTTCGACGACGCCTTTAGCGCCGTAGAAAGTCGTGACGGTGCCATCGAGGTCCTGCGAAGCGAACGGCATGTACACGCCGATGGTTTTCTTCAGCGCCTCCAGCACCTCCGGCTGACGCACAACCTGCGGGAAATGCGGCGAGCCAATTTCCTCTTCGCCTTCCGCAACGAAAACAAAATTCACCGGCAATTTTTTGCCGGCGCCGCGAATCGCGTGCAGAGCGGCGAGGAAAGTTGCCTCGGGCCCTTTTTGATTGACCGCGCCGCGGCCAACCATGATTTTTCCTACACCGGCCTTGTCAACGATGGCTGCATCGAGCGGCGGCGATGACCATTCCTTGGGGTCGAACTGCTTTACGTCGTACATGAAATAGAGTCCGACAGTTTTCGGCGCGCCGGCATCAAGAGTGGCGAAAACGCCGGGATGGCCGTCGGTCGGCATCTTTTTGACCATGCCGGAGCCGGCTTCGCGGAGCATTTCCATCATCAGCTCGCAACCTTCATTCATGTTGCGGTTTTCCGCGGCGATGCTGGGGAGCTTGATCCAGTTCTGCAAGCGCTTTACGGATTCGTCGTGGCGCCTGTCAATTTCCGCGCGGATGGAAACGAGGTCATCCGCGGCCATCCACTTGGGTATGGGCAAGCCTGTCATGGATAGTCCTGCAGCACTCGCCATTGCGCCTTGCAAGAATTCACGCCGATCAGTCATGGTCTCCTCCCCCACGTGCGGGCGAAAGGGTACACGTTTTGGGCTGTTGGGGCAAACTGCCGGTCGGTTTTGCGTCGCGATAAATGTAAGGCGGTGAAGAATTTCGGAAGGCAGAAGCGGTACACCCCCATTATTTTCGCAAGTGTGCGCAAGCCGAAGAAAGTAATAAAGTTGCGGCGCTTTTGATGAGGCCGGTTTGTGCAAAGTGTGCGCAAGCGAATGAAAATAAGGGAGTTGCGCAAAGTGCGACGCAGAATTTGAGGAGGATCGCGCTGATCTTATTGGTATGAAGGGATTTAGGTGAAGAACAGAAAGCGAACTTCGATTGAATACGGAGGGATTAGAAGGGTGGCGATGCGATTTCACAACGGATTATATCGCAAATAGGGTAGCTAGTCAAGTAACGGTACTGTGTTGGCATCATTCGAATGGGGAGATGGTCGGGCCGGAGTGAAAAACAAGCCGACCCTGGCTAAGCTGTTCGCTTTGCCTATGGTTCCGATTCGAGCCGAAGAAATGGAAGACGCGGGGCCTTAAGAACGAGGCAAAAAGGCGGCGGCACCGAGTTCACTTTTGCGAGTAGATGAGCTTTCCTGCTCGGATTGTGTAGCGGACTTTGGAAAATGCGTTTGCGTCCAGAGCGGGATCGGCAGTGAGCACGACAAGATCGGCGTCCATTCCTTTGGCGATGCGGCCACTGTGAGAAGCAAAGCCGAAGCGTTGAGCCGGACTCGTAGTGAGTGAAGCAAGGATTTGCTGGAAGGTCATGCCGGCGCGAGACATCCAGGCGAATTCCTCAGAAGTATCGAACTGCTCGATGTAGCCCACATCCGTGCCAAACAGAATCTGACCGCCTGCTTCCGAATAGGCTCGCAATTGCGGAAGCACGACGTCTTTCATTCCCCTTTCGAAATCCGCGAGGGGAAGATTTTTAGTCTCGACATGCCAAAGAGTCAGCGTCGGGATGAGGGCCATGTTCTTCGTCTTCAGGGTTTCGACAAGGGACTTGGACCAAGGGCCGCCTTCGGGCGTAGCGTGAGCCAAGATATCAACCCCGCTTTGAATGGCTATCTCGATCCCTTGTTGGTTGGAAGGGTGGGCAAAGGCGGGCTTTCCCTCGCGATGAGCTTCGGCGACGATGACTTTGGCCAAGTCCAAAGGCATAATCAGGATGCTATTTGCCTCGACGGAGCCAGCAAAAATCTTGATGCCGTCCGCGCCCTCGCGAATCTGCCGTTGCACACGCTCTATCCCCTGTGCGGGCGATTCGACATCGGGAATATTTATGTGATTGGCTTCGAGAAAACCTTTGACGTAAATGGGGGTTCCACCCTTGCCCCAGAATGGCTCTCCCGTCGTGAGAATCCGTGGTCCTTTCACCTCGCCGGTTTCTATGCGGCGCCGGATGAGCGTCGTGTTTTCCAGAACTGAGCCGATATCAAAAACGGTCGTGAAGCCCCAGCGAGTGAACATTGCTTCGAGTTGCGAGGTGATTTGCGGGGAGGGCGTATTTTCCGCGTGGAGCAGGCCGGGCGTAAGGATGTGCACATGGCTGTTCCAGAAACCGGCGGTGACGATTAGGCCCTTGCAATCGATCCTTACGGCGTTGGCTGGAATTTTAATTGTGGCACTTGGCCCGACCGCGACAATGCGGCCTTCGTGGACGAGGATGGTGCCGTTTTCGATGGCGGGTTCGGCGGGCGAGGGATAGATTTTTGCCCCGATCAATGCAAGATCAGGGACAAGGTCAGCCGAGAGGTTGGAGGCATGAGCCGAGCCGCATGCAAAAAATAGGGAGAGCAAAAAAGAAAGTATAGTGGAGCGGTTTCGCATCATCGGAATATATACAGGAATATACGCACTTAGACTTAAATTGTGCCGAAGCATCCCAGGAGAGGGAAAAGATGGAAGAATCACGAAGCAGCAGGTTGACGATGATTGTATTGCCGGATGCAGACGCGAAAGAGATTCGGCTGGGATCGCTGTGGGCGACGCGGCCGGCCGTGCTGGTGTTTTTGCGGCATTACGGTTGAATTTTCTGCCGGCAGCACGTCGCGCAGTTGCGCGCGCATGAACAAGAGTTTCGGGCGAAAGGAGCCGCGCTGGCGGCCGTAAGTTTGGGAGATGTGCAGTACGCGAAGACGTTTCGCGAGGAGACGGGGATTACGTTTCCTTTGTTGCTTGATGAAAAGAAGAAGGCGTACGACGCGCTGGAGCTGCGGTCCGCGAACATCTTTCACCTACTGCGCAGAGACAATGCTGCGGCGCGGGAACAGGCTCGCGCGGAAGGACATCACCAGCACAAGCTCGGGAGGAATCCGTTTCAGCTGGGCGGGAGTTTTGTGTTTGGACCAGGGGACGTAGACCGGTTTGCGCATTTGAGCGAGACATTTGGAGATAATGCAGCGATGAAGGATTTGTTGGCGGCGATTCCTTAGCAAACCTGACGAAGAGTCAAACTCAAGGGCCTGTGCCGCCCCTACGGGGCTGGATTACCTTTGAACACTAACCCAGCGCTGACGCGCTGGGCTAACCTGTGTCGCGCCTCCGGCGCATGGAAAGGAAGGCCTCTATCAAGAACCGAGGGCGGGGCACGCCTAGACTGAGAAAAACAAAAGAAATGGCGGCGTAAAGCCGCCTCTACAAAAGTCAAAACCCGCACCGTTGAAAAGCAAAGGGTGCGGCACCCGCTAACTTGTGTCGTGCTTCCGGCACTGTGGAATGGCGAAAGCGGGTCGTGTAGGATGAGAGCGGTTTTGAGAAAAAGGAGAAAGCATGGGACGCGCGGCGGGAACGTATGCGGTATTTGAGACTTCGATGGGGAATGTTGTGATCCGGCTGCTGGAGAAGGAAGCGCCGAACACGGTGGCGAATTTTGTGGGGCTCGCCGAAGGGACGAAAGAGTTCATCAACGAGCGGACGGGCGCGAAGGAGAAGCGGCCGTTCTACGATGGGCTGATTTTTCACCGCGTGATTCCGGACTTCATGATTCAGGGCGGCTGTCCGCAAGGGACGGGCATGGGCGGGCCGGGGTACAAATTCGCGGACGAATTTCATCCTTCGCTGAAACACTCGACAAAGGGAAAACTTTCCATGGCGAATGCAGGGCCGGGAACAAACGGCAGCCAGTTTTTTATCACGGTGGCGGCGACGCCGTGGCTCGACAACCGCCACAGCATTTTTGGAGAAGTGGTGGAAGGCCAAGACGTGGCGGACAAGATTTCCAAAGTACCGCGGGATTCAAGCGACCGGCCAAAAACGCCGGTGAAGATCAACAAAGTGAAAATTGAACGCATATAGTAAGAATAGTTTCAGCTTTTCTATAAATCCAAGCCGGGACAAAGACAAAAAGCAGATTCCTTACCTGCCGAAGCGGCAGGTTCAGAATGACATGGTTTTTTACAGTTCGTGGATGAGGGAGTTCTCCTTTCGATGATACTTCCGCTGCGGTTGTTTATTGAGGTGATTGTCGCCTTCCTGGGCGGGTTCATTCTTTGGCTCGCACTAGTGACGCACAAATTTCCGGACAGGCATGCGACGTCGTGGCTGACGATCAGTGTTGTGCTGATGGTATGGGGAGCGTTTACGGTGCTGCGCGCGCGGGGATTGCGCACGTACCTGGTGGACCGCATCGGCGGATTTTCGCTGATTCTCGTCGGGGGACTGATGCTGGTGATTTCGCAGGCGCCGTTTGCGTGGGTGCTGCCGCTGTTCGCGGCCACGGGCGGCCTTCTTGTGCTGCGTGGGCTGGCGGGATGTGTGTTAGTCTCGCGGCGTTCGTAGCGGCCTGCGGCTCAACTCAACGCAAGAAGGAGATGAAGCATGCTGAAGGAATTCAAAGAATTTGCAATGAGGGGAAATGTCCTGGACCTCGCGGTTGGAGTGATTATTGGCGCCGCGTTTGGAAAGATCGTGGCTTCTTTGGTAGAAGATGTTCTGATGCCGCCGCTGGGCCGGCTGATCGGCCACATGGATTTTTCCAACCTGTTCCTCAATCTGGGAGACAAGAGCTACGAAACAATTGCGGCGGCGAAGGCAGCGGGAGCGCCTACGCTGAATTACGGGAATTTCATCAATACGATTATCAATTTTCTGATTGTGGCGTTTGCGATTTTCTTGCTGGTGCGCATGGTAAATAGGTGGACGGCGACGCCGGCGCCTGCGGCTGTGCCGACGACGAAGGATTGTCCGCAGTGCGCGATGCCGATACCGCTCGCGGCGAAGCGGTGCGGGCATTGCACGTCACAGGTGTAGGAAAGGAACAAAAGCAGATCCCTCGCTTCTCCACCCCAACGAGCCAGAATCGGGCTCGCCGGGGGCCCCGGTTCGCTCGGGATGACAAGGTTGCAGCTTAGAGACGCCAACCAAACTAGCTGGGTGGGGGTTTCCTTTTGCTGCGGTTGGCGGCGAGATGGGCGCGGAGGCGAGTGAGGAGTTCTTCCTCTTTGCCCGCGTCGAGATCCTTTTGAAGTTCTTCCAAAGAAAAATGAACGACGTCATGGTGGTGCAGCTCTTCGGGCTGAACCAGGTCGCTGAAACGCAGCCACAGGCGATGCAAAAGATTGACTTCGTTAGCGGTGAGATTCGGCGCGTGCGGACCGAGGACCTTGAAGACCTTGTCGCCGGTGGGCATGTGAATTTCGAGGTTGAACTGCGGCTTGGGATCGCCGAGACGTTCCCAGGCTTCGCCGATCTGGCGGGCTTGTTCTTCGGTCTGCCACTTGCCGGAAGAGCCGGCGACGATGGTGGAAGATTGGAGGCTTTGCCCGGCGCGGAGAATACCGTCCCATAAATCGTTTGAAGCGACGACGGCAAGACGAATGGATTTACCGCGTTTTTCGGCCAGGCTGAGCGCCTGAGAAAAGAGCTGCTGTTCAATACTGCCGAAAAGCTGGTCGGCGTCGAGTTCCTGTTCGCCGGAAGCGGCGCGGCGAAGGATGCGGACGTGAAGAACGACGACGTCGCGGCGGCCGGGCTTGATGCGATCAAGGACGTTCGAAAGATGGTAGAGATTGAACTGATTGCTGACGGGAATGAGGATGTTGCCGGGCCGGGTGCCGACTGCTTCGGGAGTGAGCTCGCCTTCGATTTCAAGATTGAACTGATCCATCTCGACGTGGGCGACGCCAGCTTGGCGAGAACGTTTTTCGGAAATGGTGAAAACGATGTAGAGAAGAATGGAAAATACGCCGCCGGCCATCGTCGCGACGGGTTTCGTGAAGAGGTTGATGATGGCGATGAGGAGCAGCGTGAGGGTGATGAGGCCGAGGCCGACTGGAATTTGCACGCCGCGCGCGATGAAATTGAAAGGTACCTGAAAATCACGCGCGCCGGGCTTGGTATAACGGAGGACAAGAACGGCGAGGCCGTTCATGGCGAACGACCAAATGACGCCGAAGGCGTAGAGGTTGGCGAGGAAAGTGACTTCGCCGCGGCTGATGATGATGGTGACGATTTGCAGGACGACGACGATGTTAATAATGCGATAGCTGGTGCCGAATTTGGGATGCGGCTGGCGGAACCAAGCGGGAAGGACACCGTCTTCCGAGACGCGATTTAAGACGCCATTGGAGCCGACGATGGCGGTATTGACAGCGCCGGCGAGAATGACGGCGCCGACAATGACGACGAAGATGTGAAAGATGAGGCGGGCGAGGAACGGACCAGCAAGATTCATGGCGAGGCCGCCGATGAGATTTTCAAGGAAGCCCTGGCGGACGTCGTCGGGAATGATCATGACGGCGAAGAAAGAAACGAGGGAGGTGAAGACGAGGCTGTAAATAAAGATGACGAGGCCGGCTTTTTTGAGATTGGGGAGTTTGGGGTGTTCGATTTCGCGGTAGACCTGGGCTAACGATTCTTCTCCGCTCATGGCGAGGACGGAGTGGCCGAGAGCGATGAAGACGGCGATGACGCCAAACATGTGCGGCAGGGGGCTATGGACGAGCCAGCCGAGTGCGCCCGGCGTGAGATGAAGATTTCGTGGGTAAGGAAGCGGCGGCAGATGCCAGGGACGAACGTAGAGAGTGTAAAGGCACCAAGCGATGAGGATCACCACCATGACGGTGACGAGCTTCATGATGTGCAGGGCTTTTTCGCTGGACTCCGGGATGCCCTTGGTGTTTTCCCACCAGAAGTAGACGGTGACGATAATGGCGAAACTGGCGGCAATGAGGCCGGTGGTGCCGTCGGAGAAATGAGATTTTGTGAGATGGAAGTATTGGAAAAGCTCGTCGAGGAGGCCGCTGAGATACTGGCCGGCAGAAACGCCGCTGATGGGGCCGGTGAGAATGTAATCAAACATGAGGGCGGAGACGGAGAATTTTGCGAGGCTGCCGCCGAGGGATTGCTTGACGGCGCGATAGACGCCGCCGCGGACGAACATGCTGCAGCTTTCGACGTACACCGCGCGGACGGCGTACGAAAAAATCATGATGGCGAGAATGAACCACGGAGCGGTTTTGCCGATGTAGCCTTCGGCTTCGCCGCCGGCGTAATAGGCGGAAGAAGCGAGATCGTTCAAGACGATGGCAGCGGCTTTCCAGAAAGAGATGAAGGTGAGGAGCGCAGTCGTTGCGACTATGACGCGCGGAACTGCGTTGCCGCGCCCGCCCTGGGCGGCAGGGCTATTGGAAATCGTGCTCATGAATGGGTAATCAGATCTGCAGATTTAGATGCTCGCAAATTTGGGCGGCGAAGTCTAGTTGAGGGCGGGCCCTGTTTTGGATTTGTGCGCTGAGAAAGACGGCAGAGAAGGAAAGCATAACGTCGAGGCCAGCCAATCACGGGAGCGACATTCGCGCGGGAATTAGTCATATAATTTCCGGCGATGGGAACTGGACTGAGCGTCGTAAATCTGAAGTCTGCGACTGCGCGTGCAGAGACGAAAAACCGGCATTTGGGCATGCACTGCGTGAACGTGTACGTGCGCGATCAAGACCGCAGCCTGAAATTTTATACGGAACAGCTTGGGTTTCGGGTGGCGTTTGACGCGAAATTGCAGTCGGGCGAGCGATGGGTGGCGGTAGCACCGCCGGATGGGTCGACGGTGCTGGCGCTGGTGAAGCCGAAACCGAAATCGCAGGAAGCGAAGCTGATTGGGCGAGCGACGCAAATTGTTTTTTTGACGGACGATGTTGCGGCGCGATTTCAGGAATGGTCGAAGAAGGGAGTGCGATTCCCTTCTGCGCCGCGGCTGAGAAGAATCAAATATGATGCGCAGACGCAGGCGACTGCGGCGGAGCAATCGCTATTACTGGGAACTGAAGCGCCGATTTGGGGGAACGTCGTGGCGCATTTTCGCGACGTGGATGGCAATTCATTCACACTGGCAAGCTACGACGAAGTGACACACGCAATGGAGGCACAGCGGCGCGCGGCGGCGATGCGGCAAGAGGCGGAACGACGAGCCGCGCGCGAGTTGGAGATAGCGCGTGATGTGCAAGCGAGACTTTTCCCGCAGATCCTGCCGCCAATGGCGACGCTGGAGTACGCAGGAATGTGCATGCAGGCGCGACAAGTGGGCGGAGACTATTACGACTTTCTAGATTTGGGGCAAGAACGGCTTGGGTTGGTGCTGAGCGACATTGCAGGAAAAGGAATTGCCGGTGCGCTGCTGATGGCGAATTTGCAGGCGAACCTGCGGAGCCAGTGCGCGATTGCGCTGGACCAGCCGCAAGCGTTTTTGAGGTCGGTGAACCGTCTGTTTTTTGAGAATACTTCGGACGGAGCGTACGCAACATTGTTTTTCGGCGCATACGACGAGCAGCGGCAAACATTGAGATACGTGAATTGCGGTCACCTGCCGGGATTGTTGCTGCGAAGTGATGGCAGCGTGGAGAGGTTAGAGGCGACCTGCATGGTCCTGGGACTTTTTGCGGATTGGGATTGTGAGGTGGAGGAGCGGCAACTCTTCCCGGGAGATTCGCTGATCCTTTACACGGATGGCGTGACGGAATCATTCCATGAAGACGAAGAGCAATTCGGAGAGGAACGACTGATAGAGGCGTTGCGGAGGCACAGGGAGCTCCCTGCTCGAGAATTAATTTCGGCGGTCGTGGCGGAAGTGCAGAGGTTCAACCCGCACGAGCAACAGGACGACATCACTTTGATTGCGGCAAGGTGCAGAGAAGGATTGCGTTAGGAAACGCATGGCGACCGAGGCAAACGCCGCAGGACAATTTGAAGGCGCGACGATCCGGAAGCTGCAGTGGCGGCTGATTCCCTTCCTTTTCGTTCTGTACGTCATTTCATTCATCGATCGCGTGAACATCGGGTTCGCCGCGCTGACGATGAACAAGGAACTCGGCATTACGAGCGAACAGTTCGGATTTGTTGCGGGCGTCTTCTTCTTTGGCTACGTGCTGTCTGGAATTCCCAGCAATTTGATGCTGCACCGGTTTGGGGCGCGCGTGTGGATTGCGGTGATTTTGGTGTTGTGGGGCGGACTGGCACTGATGATGGGATTCGTGCACTCCGTGCAGGAATTGTATTTATTACGATTCCTGCTCGGGCTGGCTGAGGGCGGATACTTCCCGGGCGTGGCGCTGTATCTGACCTACTGGTTCCGGCAGCGGGAGCAGGCGCAGTGCATCGCGATGTTCCTTACCGGCCTGCCCGCGAGCAACATCATTGGCGCGCCGCTTTCCGGCTGGATTCTGGGGCACATTCACTGGATGCACTGGGCGAGTTGGCGGTGGTTGCTGGTGCTCGAGGCTGCGCCCGCGATTCTGTGCGGGATTGTGACGTATTTCGTTTTGCCATGCAGGCCAAGAGAAGCAGGATTTTTGAGCGTTGAGGAAAAGGATTGGATAGAAGCGGAACTAGAGAAGGAAGGAAAGGCCAAGCGAGAGGCGAAACCGATCGGAACGCTGCAAGCGCTGACGATTCCGCGTGTGTGGCACGCGGGGCTGATGATCTTTGCCACGAATTGCGGCGTGTACATGCTGACTTTCTGGATGCCGCAACTCGTCAAATCGTTTTCGGGACAGATTTCGTACGGCATGGTGGGATTGCTCGTGATGATTCCGTACGTGGTGGGATTTTTTGTAATGGTGGGAGTTTCCCGGAGTTCGGACCGACGTTATGAAAGAAGAATCCATGCCGCATTTCCCGCAGCATTTGCCGGAACCGCCATGGTTGTTCTGGGTGAGCCTCATTCGATCGCGCTGACGATTGCTTTACTGGCCGTGGCGGTTTCGGGAATGTTCAGCGTATACGGGCCGGCGTACTCGGTGCCCAGCGAACTGCTGACAGGATCGGCGGTAGCAGCTGGGCTAGGCCTGACGAGTTCGATTGCCAATGCGGCTGGGTTTGTGGGGCCATACGCGGCGGGGTGGATCAGCCAGCGGACAGGCAGTTTGTACGGAGGACTAGCGGCGGCGGGGATTTCCTTGTTCGTGTCGGCGACGCTGGCGCTACTTCTGCCAAGGAAACTGGGGGCCGGCCAAAACGAATCGAGACAAACAGCGTCAATACTCCCTAGGAGGGACTGAAGATGAGGCCGGGTGCGTGGCGAGGCAGAATTTTGGCAGGGGCGATTATAGCGGGGATGCTAGTATGCGTTGGATACGCACAGCAAGCGACGGAGAAGGCGGCGGGAAAACAGTTTTCTGCTTGGCTAGCGGCGTTCAACACTGGAGACCGCGCGACACTGCTGCAATATCTGGAGAAAAACTATCCCGAAAGAGCAAGAGAAATTGATGGCGAGATAGGATTCCGGGAAATGACCGGGGGTTTTGAATTCAAGAAGGCGGAAGAAAGCACGCCGACAAAATATGTGGCACTAGTGAAGGAGAAAGATTCGGATAGCTTTGCGCGGGCGACGATGGAAGTTGAAGAAGCGGAGCCGCACCGGATTAAGAGCATCGAGATCTGGATAACCGCGACACCGACGGAGTACAAGATCGCACGGATGAGCGAGAGCGATGTGATCGCTGGCGTGCGGAGGCTGGCGGAACAGCGGGTTGCAGCGGATAGGTTTTCTGGAGCGGTGGCGATATCCAAAAACGGGAAGACGCTGTTTGCGCAGGCTTATGGGATGGCGGACCGGGAGAAGAAGACTCCAAATACATTGCAGACCCAGTTTCG
>JACXTT010002546.1_pt1 | contig 28793 bp, 35 predicted proteins | sample 9270951 | NCBI WGS metagenome assembly JACXTT01 (sample SAMN15532306, study PRJNA645909) | rock metagenome | isolation source: weathered quartz diorite | place: Puerto Rico | collected 2017-06-21 | reverse complement strand
TCTCGAGCACGCGGAGCTGCGTTCGCACCGTCGAGTAGCTCGGCTCGCCGGGAAGGTCCGCCATCACTTCGGCCGCTGTGGCGCGGCCACGGCGGTACAGCACGTCGATGATTTGCCGCTCCCTCCGGCTCAGGACTGCATGCAGTGTCTTGGCCATGTCCAAATGTTATTTTTATAACACGTGCGAGATAAATAACACCTCTGCTGTCTGCGTGTCAAGGGTGCGGTTTCGCGAGAAAGGACTGGCTACGTAGGGGCCGGCTTTAGCCGACCCAAGGCGCATCACGGCAACTTCCAGCCGATCCACTGACAGAGGCCGCGACCCATGATCCAGCTCTGGTCCTCTTCCGAGAGCCAGTCGAGTTGTTCGGTGAAGAGCGTGACCGCCTGCCGCCATGGACACGGCAGCCGCGTCCAGTCGGTGCCCCAGAACATGCGGCTGGGACCAAATGCATCGTAGACACGACGGATGTGCGGATGCAGATCCGGAAACGGATACGGCATCGTTGAATGGCATGGCAGAGCGGATGCTTTTACGGCCACGTTCGGATAGCGCGCCAGACGACACACATCGGCGAGTTCGACAAACGCCAGATTCCCGCGCGCGTGGACGCCAAGCGCAAGATGATCGATGACAAAGCGCAACCCCGGATGGCGCGCGGCAATCTCCTCGATCTTTCGGACGGAGGTGGGCGCGTACACCATGATCGGGATGCCGCACCGCTCCGCGATTGGCCACAGCCAGTCGGCAGTTCCTTCAAACAGCATCTTCCGATGTTCGGGAATGTGGAACGTGAGCCGGATGCCGAGCATCCCCGGTTGATTTTTCCAGCCAGGCACGCGCGCGCGGCTTTCAGGAGCCTCGACGGCGAGGCGGCCCATTGCGGCGAATCGATCCGGATGTGCCTGCACCGCTTCCAGGACGAGATCGTTGTAGTCGCCTTCCCACGAAGGTGGGATGAGCACTGCGCGATCGACGCCCGCTTCGTCCATCGCCGCCAGCACCATTTCCTTCGTGACCGGGTACGGCTTCTGCGCCTGTGCCGCGCGTCCAGGCGGCCAGGGTCGATCCGGCCGATCAGCGGCCCAGATGTGAACCTGTGAATCCACGATCAGCATGCGTCGCGCGGAGCATACCCGAAACAGGACAACCGCCATAGAATCCAGTGGATGTCGTCGCGTTCGCGTCGTGCGGCCGATCGCATCGTCACCGCGCTGCATGGAATCTTCGGCCATCGGCTTCGGTCAGTCGTGGCGTACGGTCCGCATGTGGAGAACGGCGACGGCGATCTGGCCGAGCCGTTTTCCTGTCTGGCGCTGGTCGCCAGCCTGACGATCGCCGATCTGGAAGCGTCGGCGGCCCGGACGCACGATTGGGCCCGTCATCAGATTGCGACGCCGCTGCTGCTTGTCGAAGACGAATTCCGCCGCTCTCTCGACGCATTTCCCCTCGAATACGCGGAAATTCTTCGCGCGCATCAGGTGCTGTTCGGTTCTAGCCCGTTTGAGGGAATCTCAATCGACCGCGCCGACCTCCGCCGCGCGTGTGAAACGCAGATCAAGAGCCATCTCGTCCACCTTCGTGAGGCCTACATCGAAGCCGCGGGCACGCCGCGTGCGGTTGCCGATCTCGTGACGGCATCCGCCCCTGCGTTCGGCGCGCTTTTGCGCAACATCGCTCGACTGAACGGATCCGCTGCAGCGGACCGCGCAGCGGCAACGCGCGAAGGGGCGCGCGCCGCGCAACTGGCCGACGGGCTTGTCACGAGCATCCTCGCGCTCGAACGCCCGTCGGGAGTCAAAGCCATCGACGCGGCGCGACTCTTTCCCGAATATCTCGCGGCGGTCGAACAGCTGGCGCGGTATGTCGATACATGGCGCTAATCGCGGACCGTGACCTTCGTGTCCTCCGTGGTTCGACGATCTTCGTGGCCTTCGTGGTTTTGACGCTGGCCGGCGCGGCTAACGGGCAGGAACTCCCGCCGGAACTGACTCAACCCGTCAACGACTTCGCGAACGTCATCGATGCGCAGAGCGCGCAGACGATCGAGGCGCTGATACGGTCGCTGCAGCAGGCGAGCGGCGACGTGGTCGTCGTTGCCACTGTGCCCACCTTCAAACCGTACGGCGATATTCGCGAATACGCGGTGAAGATGTTCGAAAACCATGGCCGTGGAATCGGGCAGCGCGGGCGCGACAACGGCGTGTTGATCCTCCTTGCGGTCAACGACCGTCAGGTCTGGATTGAGGTGGGGTACGACCTCGAGCAATTCATCACCGACGGATTCGCCGGTGAAACGAGTCGCCAGTATATGGCGCCGCAATTCCGTCAGGGCGCATATGGGCCAGGGCTTCTGGCCGGCGTTTCGCGAGTCGTCGCGCGGATTGCGCAGGGACGAAACGTCACTCTCCAGGGCGTACGACCGGAACGCGACACCACGCCGAACGTCGGCTCTGGCGGCAACGTCATCTTTGCGCTGCTGATCCTGTTCATCTTGCTGAGTGTCATCGGGCGCACCAGGAGGCGCCGTCGGTTCGGCGGATGGGGTACGGGCGGTTGGAGCGGCTGGAATAGCGGCGTTGGACCGTTCGGAGGTGGCTACGGCGGTTTCGGACGTGGAGGCGGTGGGTTCGGTGGTGGCTTCGGTGGTTTCGGCGGCGGACGAAGCGGCGGCGGTGGCGGCGGCGCAGGGTGGTAATCTGTGCGCATGACTCGACACGTGCGATCGACCATCGTGATGGCTCTGCTGCTCGCGGCGGCGGCGATGTCCTCCGGCTGTTCGTACAACAGGTTCGTCGGCCAGGAAGAATCGATCAAGACGCAGTGGGCGCAGGTCGAGAACCAGCTTCAGCGTCGCAACGACCTGATTCCAAATCTCGTCGAGACGACCAAGGGTATCGCTCAGCAGGAGAAGGACGTCTTCGGACAGATCGCCGATTCGCGTGCGCGCCTGGCCGGCGCAAAAACGCCGGAAGAAACGATTCAGGCCGCGAATCAACAGAGCGCCGCCCTCGCTCGCCTGCTCGTGGTCGTCGAGAACTATCCACAGCTGCGATCGAGCGAGAGCTTCAATCGGCTGATGGACGAGCTATCAGGAACCGAGAATCGAATCGCCGTCGAGCGGATGCGCTACAACGAGCGGGTGCAGGAGTACAACACGTCACGGCGTCAGTTCCCCAGCAACATCACCGCGAGCCTGTTCGGTTTCAAGGAGTATCCACTCTTCAATGCGCCGACGGCGGCCGAACAGGTACCAAAGGTCAATTTCGGCAAGGGAACCAACTGAGGTGACGATCGTCGACGCGCTGCTCCCGGAGTTCGATCACGAGATGGGAGTGACGCGCCGGGTCCTCGAGCGGGTGCCGGAGGACAGGTTCGCGTGGAAGCCGCACCCGAAGTCGATGTCGCTCGTCGAACTGTCGACGCACGTCGCCACGATACCGAGTTGGGGCGTGCCCACGTTGAATCAGCCAGAGCTCGATCTTGGCGGGCAGAATCTGAACATTCCTGCGTCTTCGCGTGCCGATCTGCTGGCGCGCTTCGATAAGAACGTCGCCGACACGCGCGCCGCGCTCACCGACAAGACCGACGCCGAGATGATGGTGGTCTGGTCGCTGAAAAACAACGGTCAGAAGCTGTTCACGATGCCGAGGCTGTCGGTCTGGCGAGGCTTCGTGCTGAATCATCTCATTCACCACCGCGCTCAGCTCGGCGTGTACCTGCGCCTGAACGACGTGCCGGTGCCGGCAATGTACGGGCCGACGGCCGACGAAGCGCCGAATTTTTGAGATTCACCGCCGCCGCAATCGCGGGCTTCGTGGCTTTCCTGGTGCTCAGCACCGCGAATGGGGCCGGGTATCGATACGGGGTATCGGACGGCGCCGCCTACGTGCCGGCAGTCATGCTCGCGGAAAATCCCGCCGCATTCCCGCGTGATGCACCGCTCATCCGCACCCAGGGGCAGTTCTTCGTCGTCGACGAAGTGCTCGCGCTGATCGGCCGTGTGACCGGCACCTCGCTCGAATCGCGATTTTTCGCGGCCTACCTCGTTGCGATGGCTGCTGTGTGGGCCGGTGTGATTCTGCTCGGGTCGTCTTTGTACCGAACGGACCGTTCATCGAGCGGCGCGGACCCTCCGGGTCCGCGATCGGGGCCGTTCCTGACCGGATGGTGGCTGACCGTCGCGCTGGCCGCTGTCGTCACCCTGCGGCATCACATTCCACGAACCAGCACAAACTCGCTCGAGCCGTATTTCCACCCGCGGCTGCTCGCATTCGGCTTCGGCGTGATCGCGGTGGCGGCGTTCCTTCGGCGTCGGAATGCGATCGCCGTTGCACTCGTTGGACTCGCAGCAATCTGCCACGCAACAACCGCTTTCTGGTTCGCGCTCGTCATTGGCACCGGACTCATGATCGTTGACCGGCGCTGGCGCCTACCGGGACTTCTGGGTGGCGTTGCCGCACTGGCGGTACTTGTTTGGGCCGTTGTGGCCGGGCCTCTGCGGTCGGCTGCGTCGCCAATGGATCCAATCTGGATCGACGCGCTTGGCGGGCGGAATTTCATCTTCGCGAACGAATGGCCGCTGTGGGCGTGGACTGCGAACCTCGGGCTGCTCGGTGCCCTATGGCTGGCGCATGGCGTGCGGGTCCGGCGCGGCACGGCGACGGTCAGGGATACGGGGCTAGTATGGGGCGCGACGGCGGTCGTCGCGTTGTTCCTGGCGACACTGCCGCTTGTCAGCGCACACGTGGCGCTTGCGGTTCAGTTCCAGTTCTCGCGCGTGTTCTGGGTCGTCGATTTTCTTGCCGCAACCTACCTGATCGCCGCGGCCGGCGAGTCGATGCGCCGAACCCAGGCGGCGACGCTCGCTGTCGTGCTGCTGACGGCATCGGCCGCGCGTGGCACCTACATCATGTGGAGCGAACACACAGAACGGCGGCTGTTCCAGGTGTCACTCGGCGCCTCGGCATGGATGGATGCGATGCACTGGATTGCCGGCCAGCCGCTCGACGTGCAGGTGGTCGCGGTCGCGGATCACGCGTTCAAGTACGGCGTCAGCGTGCGCGTAGCGGCGTGCCGTGACGTGCTCCTCGAGGACGACAAGGACTCCGCCGTCGCCATGTACTCCCGCGCGATCGCCGAGCGCGTCGTCGACCGGCGAAAGGCGCTTGCCGATTTCAGTACGCTGACCGCCGAATCCGCGCGCGAACTTGCAACACGATTCGGCATTGACTACCTCGTCACCGAGGCTGCGCTCCCACTGCGCGAGGTGTATCGCAATACGCAGTTCAGGGTGTACGCGCTGAAGCCAGCTGGTCCCGCGTCCTGATCCAGAGTTCGTCGAGCGCGCCGGGATGGCGCATCTTCGTCATCCAGACCACCTGACCCATGTGCGCCGCCGTGTGGTGGCTCGCGTGCAGCAGAATCGAGGCGATTGTCGTCGACTTGCCGGTGCGGTCGGTCCGCTCCATCAGCCGCGTCGGCTCAAGGCTGTCGAAGACTTCGCGCATCATCGCGACGGTGTCGTTCCACCCGTTCACAATGGTCGCGCGGCCCGGGTTCGCGCGAGCGCTGAACTCGGCGGCGCGATCGCGCTCGACCGAACGCGCGCCGACGCCATAGCCGATATAGAGGCGGTTCGACCCGATCAGGTGCAGCATGATGTTGCCGAGCGCGTTGCTCTTCTCGTCCGGCCGCCACCACACGTCCTCTTCCGTCATCACCGCGAGGCACTGTCCGATCTGGGCCGGATATTCGTCCACCATGCGCGAACGAATCAGGTGCAGCAGTGTCGAGTCGAGTGTGCGCTCCATGAGCGGATGATAAGCTGGAAAAAACCTGGATGATGTTCGAACCTTCTGTGTACCAACCCCGGTTCACCGGCGGCCACAAGCAGACCTTGTACGCGTGGGCGCGGCCGCGCCAGTTTCCGCGCCTGCCCGCTCCTGCGGAGCGGTACTTCGACGTCGCGGCTGACGCGCGCGTGCTCGGACACTACCACCGTCGCGCCGAAGATGCCGCGCGCCCGACCTTGGTACTTCTTCACGGTCTTGAAGGCTCCAGCACGGCGCACTACATGCGCGGCATCGCGGACAAGGCATGGACGGCCGGATGGGATATCGTGCGTCTTAATCAACGCAATTGCGGCGGCACCGAACGGCTGTCGCGCGGTTTGTACCATTCGGGACTGACCCACGACGTCAGGCATGTCGTCCACGAGCTACTCGAACGTGACGGCGTGCCCTCCCTCGCTGTGGCCGGCTACTCACTCGGCGGGAACCTCGCGTTGAAGCTCGCGGGCGAATTCGCGGACGCCGCGCCTCCCGGCCTCGTCGGCGTCTGTGCGGTGTCACCAGCTATGGACCTGGCCATCTGTGTGGAAGCGCTCGAACGGCGATCGAACTATCCGTACGAGTGGAACTTCGTGCGCAACCTCAAAGGGCGGATGCGTCGGAAATCGGTGGCGTTTCCTGGCGAATTCTCACTCGAACCGTTGCGCCGCATCTGGACGGTGCGCCAGTTCGACGACGCGTATACGGCGCCGCATCACGGGTTTCGTGATGCGGCTGACTATTACCATCGGGCGAGCGCACTGCGTGTCGCCGATCGGATCCGCGTGCCGACATTGATCATGACGGCGGAGGACGATCCGTTCGTCCCGACATCGACCTTCCGTGATGAGGCGGTCACCTCGAACCCCAATATCACGGTGGTGATGACGCCGCACGGTGGCCACTGCGCCTACGTAGAACGCGGTGACGGCGATTACGACGGCTACTGGGCCGAGCGCGAGATTGTGCGTTTCATCGACTATCAGGTTGGCAGACGCCGAGATGCTGCATCAGCAGCTTCGCCAACTCCGGCCCCTTCCCTTCCTCTTCGTGCTTGAAATAGACGAACACGTCCCGGCACATGGGCGTTCGTTCGCGCATGACGTCGCCCCAGCGTGCGATGTCATCCGCCGTGTAGCCCTCGTCGCGTAGACGGAAGTAGGCGTAGTCCGCCGTGATGATGACCGGTGTGGACACGCGTTCGCTGTCCGCAACACACAGGGCAAGGTTACGTGTGCGCAAGCGGTCGTAAATCTCCTCATCCAGCCACGAGTCATGACGGAACTCGAATGCGGCGCACACTCGTGGCGGGAACGAGTCGAGAAATGCGTCGAGGAGGGCGACGTCTTTCTTGAGGTTCGGCGGAAGCTGAAACAACAGCGCCCCGAGCTTGGGGCCCAGTGTCGCGGCGGTTTCGAGAAACTGGCGGACCAGATCGCCTGTGTCGCGCAGACGCCGATCGTGCGTGATTCGCCTCGGCGCCTTCAACGTGAGCTTGAATTGCTCGGGCGTGGCCGTGTTCCAGCCATCGAGAATCTTCTCGTTCGGCGAACGGTAGAACGTGTAGTTGATCTCAACCGTCGGGAACCGCTCGGCGTAGTGCGGCAGCATCTTCGATGACGGCAGCTTCTCGGGATAGAAGCTGCCCTTCCATTCGGGATAGTTGTAGCCGGAGGTGCCGATCCAGATCATTCGCGCTCCTTCACGCCGGATACGAAAGCACCCGACGCCGGGTCCTTCTGGACCCGCCATTTCCGAACGTTTAGAGTGTAGGGTATGCGACGTTTGCTATTGGCGGCGCTGATCGTAACGGCCTGCAGTCGCGCGGCGCCGACGAGGCAGTATCAGCTCACCGGCCAGATTCTCGACGTCAAGCCTGATACGAAGGAAGTGCTCGTCAAGCATGGAGACATTCCGGGCTTTATGCCCGCGATGACGATGCCCTACAGGGTGGAGGATCCGACGGTGCTCGCCGGCAAGCAGCCCGGCGATCTGATCACCGCCACGCTCGTCGTGGGCGAGACCGAAGCGCACCTGTCGAAGATCGACAAGACCGGCCACGCGCCAATCGAAAATACGAGTGGTCCTGCAATCACCGATTCGCAGATTCTCAAAACGGGCGATCCGGTGCCGGACACGAAACTCGTGGACGAGAACAACGCGTCGAGGCCGCTGACCTCACTCAAGGGTCATCGCGTGGCGTTGACGTTCATGTACACGAGCTGTCCCCAGCCGGATTTCTGCCCGCTGATGGATCGCAATTTCGCGGCGGTTCAGAGCGAGATCAAGAAGACGCCGGCGCTTGCCGACGTGCGCCTCATATCTGTGAGCTTCGACCCGGCGCACGACACGCCTGCGGTCCTCAGGACGCACGCGAAGGCCTTGCAGGCCGATCCCGCCGTGTGGCATTTCGTGACGGCCAGCACAGATGACACGAAGGGCTTTGCCGCGAAGTTCGGCGTCATCGCGGAGCCGAGCGACGAAAGTCCGGCCATCCTCACCCACAATCTGAGCACCGCCGTGATCGATGCCGACGGCAAGCTCGTTACGATCCGCCCTGGCAACATGTGGACCCCAGCCGATCTCATTGCCGATCTCAAAGCGGCTCCCGCTCCCGCGCACTGATCCGGCGACGCCGCCGCAGCTCTCCTTCACGCCCGCGGAACGGCGGATCGTCGAACGTCTGCGATCGCCGCTTGCGGTCCAACGCTGGCTGAACTCGCTGCCGTACAACAACGAGCACGATGGCGAGACACTGCGCAGCTTCCGCGGCGTCGTCAGGCACGGCGCCGCGCATTGCCTCGAAGCGGCACTGTCGGCGGCGGTGATTCTCGAGCAGCATCGCTATCCGCCGCTCGTCCTGAGCTTTGAATCGATCGACCTGCTGGACCACGTCATCTTCGTTTACCGTGGGCCGCGTGGATGGGGCTCGGTGGCCCGGTCGCGTGATCCGGGTCTGCACGGCAGGAAACCCGTCTTCGCAACACCCAGAGCGCTGGCGCTCAGCTACTTCGACCCGTACATCGATTTCACGGGCTGCATCAAAGCCTACATGGTCGTCGATCTGCGCGTGCTTGCCGATTACGACTGGCGGCTGTCAGAAAAGAATATCTGGATGGTCGAGCGCGTGCTGCTCGAGTGGCCGCACCGGCGGATCACCTGGTCGAAGGCGCGCGAGCAGCGCTGGCGTGCGAGGTATCGTACGTTCCGCGAGGCGCACGACTACAAACCCTGGCGATTCTATCCTCGCCGGGATCGCTGGACAGAACTTCCGGGCCACGTCCGGAGGCGTGGATGAATCTCAATCGAGGTCGAAGTCCCGCAACGGCTTGGTCACAGGCTCCTCTTTTGCCTGTCGCAGCGCCTCCTCGAACCGACGCGCCAGTGCATCGCCACGCGTTTTCTCGGCCTCGACGGACTGCTCGAACAGCGCTTCGCGGCGGCGTGCCTCTTCGGCGAGAATTCGCGCCGCTTCGGTCAGCTCCGGCTTATCGCCACGCTCGGGTTCCTTGTGCGAAATGATCCGCCCGAGGTTGGTGTCAACGACCAGGATTGCGCTGCAGCACGGACACTGGAGCTCGAGCTCGCTTTTCAACTTCGCCATACGAACTATTCTAGTTGGTGGTTGGGAGTTGGTGGCCACGATCCACTAACCACCAACCACCAACCATGACGGACGTTCACTGGCGGACCCTCCGCATCGCCACCTACAACATTCATCGATGTCGCGGGCTCGACGGGCGAACGAACCCATCGCGCGTCGCCGATGTGATCCGCTCGATCGAACCGGACGTCATCGCGCTGCAGGAAGTGATTGGCGCCGGCCCCCAAACGCCGGGCCATGCCGAAGAGCTCGGGGCACAGCTCGGAATGGGCTGGGTCATGGCGCCGACGCGTCATCTCCGGGGTGCCCTGTTCGGCAACGTCGTTCTCAGCCGCCACCCGATCATCCATCACGCGCAATATGACCTGTCGTGGAAGACCTGCGAACCGCGATGCTGTCAGCGCGTCGACATCGCCTTCGGCGAGGACACGCTCCACCTCTATAACGTGCATCTCGGGACGGCGTTTCTCGAACGGCGACATCAGGCGGGCCGGTTGAGTGCCATCGTCCACGACCGCCGCATCGCCCAGCCGAAGGTCGTTCTCGGCGACTTCAACGAATGGATGCGCGGCCTCGCGACGACGCTCCTCACTGAGCGGCTGCAGAGTATCGACCTGCGCTCACACCTGCGGCGACGGCGCACGTATCCCGGCGTGTTTCCGGTCCTGCACCTGGATCACATTTATTACGACGGGCGGGTGGAGGTGGTGAAGCTGGACTTGCCTCGAACGCGGCAAGCGCTCATGGCATCGGATCATCTACCGCTGGTCGCGGAGCTGAAGATCCAGTTTCGCTAGCCTTCTTCCTCGTATTCCTCTTCTTCGATCGGCAGGAACCGCGTCGGTGGACGCAGCGCTTCGCGATAGTCGTAGATCGGAAGATCGCGGACGTGCAACGCAATGACGCACACCGGACCTTTCTCTTCCACGACAACGGCGACAGGGCTTCCCTCCACGCCCTCGCGGAACCCGAGCCTGCAACCGCAGGCGAGACGCGCGTGCGTGAATCCCTTCAGCATGTCGCGATCATACTACACCGCGCGCGCCAATGGTTTTCAACGACAACACCGGAATGTTCATTGCTCATCGCGCGACGGCAACCAACGGCCTGCAGGAGAACAACGCAGTGTTTATGACGGCGAGTGATGGTCACACGTTCGTTCCCCCACGAAATTCCGTGATCGCTCTCGAAGTGCCGTGGCTGTGACAAAAGGAGAATACCGATGAAGACCATTTGGGAAGAGGATCCAACTGAATTACTCGGACTCGAGGAAGACGAGGGGTCGAACGAACTCGGCGGATCCGAGTTCGACGAGGACGAAGAGGACCCGACCGAGCTCATGGGCCTCGGCGAGGAAGAAGGCGACGAAGAGGACGAAGGCTACGACGAGGAAGAAGACCCCACAGAGCTGTATGCCTCGGACGAGGAAGACGAGTACGAGGACGAGGGCGAAGAGGGTCCCGAGTACGCCCAGCGGATGCCTGGCCTGCGAATCGCGCGGGGGCTGCGCATTCGCCGCCACGCCCGCCAGCTTGCCATCGCTGCGCAGCGCAAACGCCGCCGGGCCCGGTTGCTCGCCATCGCGGCGCAGCGGCGCCGCCGTCGCGCGCGGCTGTTCGCGATCGCTGCGCAGCGCAATCGCAGGCACGCCCGCCTGTTCGGAATTGCGGCGATTCGCAATAAAAAACGGGCGAAGGCGTTTGCCGTTGCGGCCGTACGCCTCCGCCGTCGTGTCCGCATGCTCAAGAAGGTCGCTGTGGGCGCGAAGCTCCGCGCGGCTTCGTAGGACTGACCGTTTGAGGTAGCGCCGACATTGTCGGCGCTACCTCGTCGAAGGGGATCACACCGAAAACGCGAGGGAGACACGATGCCTGCAACGACTGAGACTGAACCCGAAGCACCAGTACTCAAACTGGAAAGCCAGGCGTGGAAAGCTCGGGCCGAGGCCAAACAGAAGTGGCTGGAGCGCGTACTGGCGCTGCCCGTGCGGACTCCGCACGAGCGAGAGCGCCGAACGCGGTGGATCAAGCGCGCTCTTGAGGCGGTGAAGGACGGTCAGGACGAGCTCAGGTACCAGACGGCGCTCATGGACGCCTACGCTGAGCACCTCACTGTGCTGGAGATGAGACTGATTCAGGCGGCCGAAGAGAAGCGAGGCGCTCCGGACTAGAGGAGCGCCTTGATTTCCTGTTCGAATTGTTCTTTCGATGCGATGCCTGAATGCTTCTTCGCAATGCGGCCTTCGCGATCGATGAACACCGTGACGGGAATGCCCCACAGTGGTCCGAACGCGTCCTGCACGTCGTCGCGGCCGTTGCCGACGAGGACCGGATAGTTCATCTTCATCTGCGTGGCGTACGGCTTCAGCTTTTCGATCGGATCGTCAACGGAGATGCCGAGGATGACGACGTCTTTGCCTTCCGCGCCGTACTGCGTCTGCAGCTCGACGAGAGATGGAATCTCGGCTCGGCATGGACCGCACCACGTCGCCCAGAAGTTGACGATGATCGGCTTGCCTTTGAACGAGGCGAGCTTCACGTCGACGCCATTCATGTCCTTGAGCGTGAAATCGAGCGGCGCCGCTTTTCCGGCAGCCTTCGCGTCCGCAGCGGCATCGTCTTCGGCGGAGTTCGGCGAGCCCGTGAGCCGTCCTTTGGACGCTGTTGCCGGTGGTGCGCTGTCGGACCCGGGCGCGAGCATCACGATGAGAATCGCGATCGCCACAGCCGCCATCGCAATGACGACGGCAAGCTTGCTGGGCTTCCGCTCCGCGACCGTCGGCTCCGCATCCGGGCCTGGTGACTCGGCCGCTGAACTCGATTCCTCGGGAACAGGATCCACGTGTTCGCCGGGCAGCTGTAAATCGTTCATGGATGTCGCCTTTATTGTACGCGCTAACGCGCCTCGTCAGCGACGTAACGTGCCGCCTCCGCGACCGGCGCATCAGAAGCTGGTGAAATCAGCACAAACGTCCGATCGCCGCGAGACCAGATGCGCGTGTGATGGCCCAATGCGGTGAATTCTGCGGGTGGGCGCGACTCTCCTTCCAGCACGAACAGCGAGATGTCCTGGCCATTGGCCTGATACATCAGGTGGGGAATCCGGCCATCCGCGTATAAACACCGCCGCGCGTTGACGAGCTCGAGTCCGCCTGATGCCGACGATGGCGGGACATGTACGTCCATCCCGAATCGCTCCCGCAGCATCTGTTGCGCCTGCGCGGCGTCAAGCGTGCGGCCGTCCTGGGGGCCGAACAGCGCGAAGCACTTCACGTGATCGGCGGTGAGCTGCGCAGCGAGGAGCGCGTCGGACTGACGCGTGACAATGGAAAGGAGGGAACCGGTAAAGATGATCAGAACGGCCGCGGCGGCAAGGCGGACGAAGCGGCGCGACCAAACGCTGGACGCCGCGGAGCGCCGCGACAATTCCTCACATCGCGAGCGCAGTGCCTGCGGGACCTGATCAGCTCGGAGCCGATCGGCGCACGCACGCAGGAGCTGGCGCGCGCCAGACTCCCTGCCGGCAATCACGCGGCACGGCGGACACGCTTCCAGATGGCGCTGGACTTCAGCATGTTCCGCAGCAGGGAGCGCCCCATCCGCGTACTGGGTGAGAAGATCGCAAATGCGGCGACAAGTCGGTTTCATCGCCGGCCTCCAGCAGCTTGAACCCCATCGCGCCCGGGCGGGATAGGGGCCTCGTGTTCTGCAGCGACTGGCGCGGCGGGCGACAATTTTTCATACAGCAACCGTCGCCCACGTGAAATGCGCGACATCACGGTTCCGATCGGCACGTTCAACATCTGCGCGATCTCGGCATAGGTAAACTCTTCGACGTCGCGAAGCCACACCGCCTCACGAAATGCCTCCGGCAAACTGTCGAGCGCGGCCTGGAGATCCGCATCGAGCGTGCTCCGCATGAGAATACGCTCCGGCGTCTCGATGTGTTCGCCTCCGCTGCCGCCGGCCGCGAGCTGCTCCGCCTGCTCGCTATCGATGTCGACCGCGTCGCGGCTCGCGTCGCGACGCCGATTCCTCCACGTGTTGTGGAGGATCGTATACAGCCACGCGCGAAGATTCGTCCCGCGCTTGAACTGCCCCGAGTGCCGGAACGCCTTGACGTAGGTGTCCTGGACGAGATCCTCCGCGTCGGCCCGGTTCCGTGTCAGCCGCATCGCCGTAGCGAAAAGCGGCTGGAGAAACTCAAGCACCTCGGCGGAAAAATCATCCGCGCTCGAAGGGGCTGATGACGGTCGGCCGAACATCGGTCAGGCCCGTAGGAGTAACCCGGCACCCCTGTGAATTATTCCAATCGGCTGACGTCGCATGGTTTTTTCCATGAGCGGAGGGCGGTCTTTTCAGACCCCGCCGTGTAGTGTACGCGTGGGGACAGTCGCCGCAGCGTGGCGAGGACAATCCGTTGTGATCACCGCGCGTTTCTCTGGCAAAATGGGCCAACTCGTCGGTACATCCTTTGCTCACCTGCGCCGCGTTCGACTAACATGCCCACTCGTGCTGAGTCAGCGAGGAGAAACTTCATGAGGGCAGCCCTGGCAATTGTGGCCGCCGCGGTGGTGCTGGCGCCAATCGAGATCGCGGCGCAGACCCCGATGGTCCCCTACTTCGGGAAAAACCAGATTCGATACACGAACTTCCGGTGGAACATCTACACCACCGACCACTTCGAAATCTATTTCTACCCCGAAGAAGAACAGCATCTGGAACGCATCGCCGGCTACGCCGAGAGTGCGTATCAGCACGTCAGCTCGGATCTGAAGCACGACCTCGCCTTCAAGGTTCCGCTGATCATTTTCAAGACGAGCAGCGAGTTCCAGCAGGAGAACGTCATCCCTGGCGCCGCGGTGGAGGGTGTCGCCGCCTTCGCCGAACCGGAGCGTGATCGAATGCTCCTGCCGCTCGACGAGCCGCCGGATCTTCTATACCGCACCATCACGCACGAGCTCACACACATCTTCCAGTTCGACATCATTCCCACGTCTTTGATCCGCCGTAACCTTCCGCTGTGGCTCAATGAAGGAGGCGCCGATTACGAGGCTGGCTACTGGGATCCGCTCGACATAATGACAGTCCGCGATGCCGCGGTCGCTGACATCGTGCCGAAGATGAGCAATCTCGAGGGCTATGGCGGCTTCAACAACCCACGGCTGATCTACAACCTCGGCCACGCCTGCTACGAGTTCATGGAATCGCGGTGGGGCAAGGAAGGTGTCCGTCAGTTCCTGTTCGCCCTGCGCAAGTCGGTGATCGGGGGCGGAGACGATGCGTACGAGGAAGCGTTCAAGATCAAGGGCGAAGAATTCGATCAGCAGTTCGAACGGTACCTGAAGGAGCGCTTCAAGCCGTTCCGCGACAAGGAACGGCCGGCCGACTACGGACGCAACCTCGCGCCAAATCCCGAAAAGGGCGCGTTCAGTCAGGCGATGTCCGCCGAACCGTCGCCCTCAGGCGACCTGATCGCGGTGGCGACGGGGAATCGCAAAGACGGCGAGCTCGACATCGTGCTCCTCTCGGCCAAGGACGGCGCGGTCATCCGCAACCTGACGAATGGCTTTGACCAGAACAAAGGGTGGGAGTACCTCGCACCTCCGGGCGGCCGCTTCATCCGAGTGCCGTGGATGTCGTGGGCCCCTGGCGGCGACCGCCTCGCCTACTTCGTCCGACGCGAGAAGACTCGCACGCTCGTCATCCAGAACGTCCTGTCGCGAAAAATCGAGGAGATGATCGAGATCAAGACCGTCGACGATCCCGAGTCGCCAGACTTTTCGCCCGACGGCAAGAAGATCGTCTTTGCCGGGCTGCAGGGTGCGGTCGGTGATCTCTTCGTGCTCGACATCGACACGAAGCAGATCACGAACGTGACGAAAGACAACTTTGCCGACTCCGGTCCGACATGGTCGCCGGATGGAAAGTACATCGTCTACGTCGCGCGCGTCAGCGGCAACGAAAAGCTGTTCAAGGTCGACGCAGCGACCGGGATGAAGACGCAGCTCACGTTCGGGACGCACGACGATGCGTCCGCGCAGTTTGTGGACGATGACACGCTGGTCTTTTCGTCAACCGCCACGGATCCCAATCAGCCGATCGATCCGGACGTCGCGCGCAATGGGAACATCTACAACATCTGGACGCTCAACCTGAAGAACGGTGAGCTGCGCCAGTACACGGACGCCGTGGGCGGCAACCTGAGCCCGATCGTCCTTCGCCAGAGCGACAATCGGTCACAGATCGCGTTTGTCAGCTACTACAAGGGTGATTACGAGCTGCATGCGCTCGAACGCCGCGATCCCATCATCACCACGTCGACCTCCGATTTCGGCTCGCCTGGTCCGATCATCGACTTCCAGGCCCCACTCACGCACACGCTGATCGCGGCGAACAAGCGGAAGAAGGGCGCGTTCGAGAAGCTGTTCCTCGACGGCCGTCCGCCTGTCAACGTCGGCGTCACCAGCGGTGGCAACGTGTTCGGCGGCTCGGCGGTGACCTTCAGCGACGTGCTGGGCGACAAGCAGTTCAATCTCTACGCCCAATCGATCTCCCAGTACCGCACGCTGTCGTTCTCGTTCATCAATCTGTCGAAGCGGTTCCAGTATGCGCTGCAGGCGTACTCGCAAACGCTGTTCTTCTACGGGCAACTGGCGAACGTCTTCTACGACCCGGGGTACAGCGGATTTATCGATCGCGACCTGGCTCAGGCCACGAGCACGATCCAGGGTGGATCGATTTTCGGGATCTATCCGTTCAACCGGTACCGCCGCGTCGAGTTGAGCGGTGGAGTCCTGCAGTACCGCCAGTCGTTCAACGACCCGAGCCTGCAGCAGTACTCCGAGGGTTATCAGACGCAGCAGTTCGGCCGTCAGTTGTTCCAGAACGGCACGTTTATGCCGCTGACCGCGACGTTCGTGGAAGAGACGACCATCTTCCGGGAATTCGGTCCACTGTCAGGGCGGACGATGCGCGTCTCGTACGAAACCTCGCCAGCGATTGGCAGCCTGCTGTCGCGCCAGACGATCGACGCCGACATCCGGCATTACACACGTCTTGGTACGACAGGGCTGCTGGCGCTGCGCCTGCGTGGTTTCAAGAGCTGGGGCCAGGTCCCGGATTTCATCTACTTCGGCGGCAACTCCGAGCTGCGCGGCTATGAGTATCTGGAGTTCCTCGGCTCGAAGACCGCGTTTGCGAATGCCGAGCTCCGATTCCCGCTCATTGAAGCGATGCTGACCCCACTCGGCGTGTTGGGTGGTATCCGCGGCGTGTTCTTCGCCGGTTTGGGCGGCGCCCATTTCGACGGCCAGCCCTTTACGTGGTGGAAGACGGGGTCGAGCGTTGAAACGCCGTTGATAGGCTTGACAGCTCCGGATCGTGTAACGGGGCTGCAGCAGCCAATCCTCGGCCCCAAAACCACGGTCAGCGGCTTCCGTCTTATCGACGCGCGTGCCTCGTACGGCCTGGGCCTCGAGACATTCCTCATTGGCTTCCCGGTCCATTTCGATTGGTCCTGGAAAACCCTGCTGAACAAAGATTACGAAGACGTCGTCTATGCATTGCAGGGTGGCTCAAGCTGGTTCAGGAAACCAAAGTTCGCGCTCTGGATTGGCTACGACTTCTAGACCGAATTCGTAGCTCGATGGTGTTGAGGGCCGACCCGCGTCGGCCCTTTTCTTTTTGCGTCGCGCTGACGTTGTTGCTGCCATGGAGGTGGGACGTGGTCGATCGACGTTCGCTGCTCAACGGGACACTGTTCTCCGGGCTTGCGGCATTCGCGCCAGTGCAGCAGTCCCGAAGCAGCTCGCAGGACGATCGCGATGACCTGACCGTCGCGAAGGCGATCGATGACCTGAACACGACAGTCCAGCGCGCCGTTCAAACGTCCCCCGAACTTGCGCGTATTCGCGATCAGCAGCGCGTGTTCCTCAAGGCCAACCAGAAGTTCCCCGACTTCATCGAGGTCGGCCTCAGCGTCTGGGAGAACGTCGTCGACTGGCACGTGCGGCATCAGCAGGCGCTGTCGGTATCGAGGATCGCCGAAGGCCGCTACATCATGGCGCTCGGGTTCACGACACTGATCCTGCGGCCGGAGTTATCGGACAACTACGTCGGCCCGGGGATGGACGCGCGCTGACGCTCTCGCTTAGAACTTCTGCAGCCGCAGCTCACTTCGATCCATATCGAGCGCAACTCGATAGTGGCTGAGGAAGTTGTGGCCGACGATGCCGCCCAGCTCGAAGCCGAGAAGCACACTGGGCGCGCGCAGGTTCAGCACGACGAGCGGCATGTTCTTGTATTCGATCTGATCGAAATTCAGGTTCATGCCGGGGAGGAGGAAGGCGTCGCGGTCCCAGCCTGACGTGCCGTACACCTTCAGCGGAATTTTGCGGTATGCGCCCTGGTTGAAGTGCCCTGCGGTGGCAGCGCTGATCGAAATGACCTCGCCGCCCGTATCGACGACGAAGTACGTCGGCCGCGTGGCATTCAGCATGCCGCGCACCATCGCCAGGCGATGGACGCGCATCGGCAGGCGCAGCGAATCAGACTCGGGCTCGGGGAGATTCCTGCCCATCGTCAGCTGGCGACGCTGATAGTCAATCAACATCGACATCCCGAACGACAGCGGCGAAAAGCTCTCTCCTTCGCGTTTCGGAAGACCGCGCAGCGCCGGGTTCTTGATCAGCACGGGTAGATTGCGCACCTGGAGATCGCCGATGTCGAGCCGATCGATGCGCGACAGTTGCAGGCCGCGCAACCCGACCTCCCCGACGCCTGCGCTCAGTGTGTAGGTAATCGCGCTGATATTGGCGCGCTGCGCGGTATCGCGGGAGATGACCGTTTCTTCAGAGCCGGTATCCAGGATGAAATCCTGCTGGCGTCCGCCATTGACCCGAACCTGAATGACGATCTTGTCGTCGATGAGACGGAACGGCATCGTGTGCGGGACGGACAGATCCTCGGGATCGATATCGACCGGTGTGCGTCCCTCGAACGCTTTCAGGAACTTCACCTGCGAGCGCGTCCATGCGGCCTTGTCGCTCCGGTCCTTGTTCGGCAGCAGGTTGATGAAGTTGTTGTAGGCGTTGGCGGCTTCGTCGAAGCGGTGCATCCGCTGATAGATTTCGCCGATTTCGGCATAGATCTCGCCGTCGCGTGGAGACATCGCGGCCGCGGCCTGGGCCTCGGTCAGCGCTTCATCGAGCTTGCTTCGCGTCGCCAGTGAACGCGCCAGCCCGAACCGCGCGCGCGACGATTCCTTGTTGATTGAGAGCGCCCCTCGGTAGACCTCGTCGGCCTCGTCAAAGAGGCCGGCCGACCAGAGCGAGTCAGCGTAAAGCGCGAGCGCCTCGGGGTCCGCAGGCGCCGATGCGCGGAGAAGCTCCCCCTCCTTCTGCGCGAGATCGAACTCGGCAATCCGCAGCGCCGTCTTCACCTTGCCGGCGCGCGCACGTACCTGCAGATCGTGGTCGTCGGTCTCGATCGCACGAGTGTAGGCGTCGAGCGCTTCGCGGAAGCGCGTTTCCTCCGTCAGCAGGTTGCCGAGCTGGAACTGGAGTTCGGCATTGCCGGCCGTGATCTTGTCGTCCGCATGGAGAACCAGCGTGCCTGCCACGAGGGCAGTTGCGCAAAGCACCAAGGAAAGCGTCCAACGCATCATCTTCTCTACTTCTGATAATGCTGCGCGTTGACCGATATGAAGTTCTTCCACTTTTCCGGCGTCTCGTCGAGCGCGAAAATCGCCTCAACCGGACACGCCGGAACGCAGGCGCCGCAATCGATGCACTCGTCGGGATGGATGAACAACTGCTCCGCCGTTTCGAACTCGGGCTCGTCCTTCCGCGGATGGATGCAATCGACCGGGCAGACATCGACACAGGCACTGTCCTTCGTGCCGATGCACGGTTCGGTGATGATATACGCCACGCAGCTCTCCTGAGGGTCGCGCCGCCTGTCGGCCTCGCATGAAGCTGCGAAGCGGGGCCGAGGGTGGCTCCCCCTTCAGCGCGCAAGTATAACTCGGAGGTTCACGCGTTGAGGCGCATGGTCATTGCAACGGCGATGCTGTGGCTCGGTGCCGCGGCCTCGAGCGCTCAGCCGCCCTCGGGCGCATGGCAGGAAGGGGCCCGATATCTGACCCTCTTCGCGCCGTTCGGCACACGTGCCGCCGCATACCACATTTTCGTAACGATGCTGCCGATTGACGCGCTGCTCGGTCGGCTGACGCAGGATCCGTCGCTGCTCCGTCCGCCCGGCGCGTGGGTGCCGGCGTCTGTGCTCCCCGCCGATGCGTTCGGCCAGACGGGCCGTTACGACCGTTCCAGGCTTGCTCGCGTGTACGGGGCGCGCCGTCCTGTCGTCGCGCACGGACCCCGTGGCGCTGCCGGTCGTCCGATGGAAGCGTGGACGCTCGTTTCTCCATACCCGAGTCTCGACCTGACGCGCTTGGAACCCGGTACGATGTTGATCGTCGTGGATCTCGAGTCGCTGCCCGCGGACGATCCGCGGCGAAATTTACGCGACACGTATAAATGACGTTTCTCGATCCGAAAAGATAAGGTGTAAGGCGCAATGGTCGCGGTGGCCCGACCTTTGCCGATTCAAAGGAGTTCTTCTTCGCCGCTGTGATGCCCCCAACCTCTTCGCTCAGCAACCGCATCTTCATCGCATGCGCGTTGGTGGCAACGCTGTCGCTCGGTTTTGCGTTCTATTACGTCAACGCACGCGCGACGCGCGAGGCGGAGGCGGAGCTGCGCCGCGGCTTGAACGAAGCCGGCATCCTCGTCGGTCAGAACCACATGGACGTCACAGACACGTTCACACGTCTGGCGCGTCTCGTCGCCGATCTGCCGAAGCTGAAGGCTGCGGTCGAGACTGGCGACCCGCCAACGATTCAGCCGCTCGCCGACGAGTATCGCGATCAGGTCAAAGCCGACGTCCTGCTGCTGGCGGGCAAGCGGGGTCAGCTGCTCGGACAATCAGGCGAGGGCGCCGACGAGCTCACGCTTCCCGCGGTACTGCAGGACGTCAAGTCAGTCGACGAGATCTCGACCTTTGCGCCGCATTCGCGCGGTGTGCTGCAGGTCGTCAGCGTTCCGATCTTCATCGAGGGCGAACCGCCCGACGTCCTCGGCCGGCTCACCGTCGGCTTCTTCCTCGATGATCGGTTTGCGAACCAGATCAAGCGGCTGACGAACAGCGAAATTGCCTTCGGCGCCGGCGATCGCATTCTGGCGTCGACGCTCCCTCCCAGTTCCCGCGCCGCGCTTGCGCCGGTGCTCGGAACGCACGACATCGCGACCGTGCGCATCGACGACGAAGATTTCCTGGCGCTCGCGCGCCCGCTAGTGACCTCCAATGCAGGGGCCGACGTGAAGGTAGGGGCCGAACTTAAGGTCGGCCCCTACAACCAACCGCCGCCAATCGTGATCACGCTGCGATCCCGAACGGAGCGGCTCCGCTTCCTGAACACGATCCGCACCGGGCTCGAAGGCGCGCTGGTCGTGACACTCATTCTGGCGACCATCGCCAGCTACGCGGTCGCACGCAGCGTGACCAGACCGCTGTCGGCGATCACATCTGCGATGCGCGATGTCGCCGCAACCGGCGACCTGACGCGAAAGGTATCGCTGCGCAGCGGCCCGTGGGATGACGAGGACGCGCGGCTGGTGGCATCAACGTTCAACACCCTGACGGAGTCGATCGCCCGCTTCCAGGCCGAGGCGGCACAGCGCGAACGTCTCTCATCGCTCGGCCGGCTTTCGACGGTCATTGCACACGAGATCCGAAACCCGCTGATGATCATCAAGGCGACGCTCAACACCCTGCGGCGCCAGGATCTGACCGTCGATGAACGGCGCGAGGCGGTTGCCGACATCGCCGAGGAGACGACGCGGCTGAACCGCATCGTGAGCGAGGTCCTCGATTTCGCCAAACCGATTACGTTCGAGTACGCCGAGTCGAGCATCAACGACATCTGTCTGTCGTCAGCCGCCGCGGCATGGGCAGGCGAATTCGACGGCCACGTGGCGCTCGACCTCGATTCGTCGCTGCCGCACATCATGACGGATCCTGAGCGCCTCCGCGCGGCGCTGATCAACATCCTCACCAATGCACGACACGCGGTGCATGCGGCTCACCCCGAGAAAGGCCGGGAGAGTGTGGTGGTGCGAACCCGTGGCAACGGGAACGGGCATGTCGTGATTTCGATTCGTGATCGCGGCGTCGGAATCGCGTCTGAAGACATGCCGCACATCTTCGACCCGTACTTCACCACCAGGCGAGCGGGAACAGGCCTCGGCCTTCCGATTTCCAAGAACATCATCGAAGGCCTCGGCGGAAAGCTTGCCGTCGACAGTGAGCTCGGCGTCGGTACGGAAATCCTGATCGACCTTCCGACCACGCCGCCCGAGGTGCACCAGTGACCAGCAGCATCCGTGGGTCCATCCTGCTCGCCGATGACGAGGAGAAAATCCTCAAACGCCTCGGACGGGCGTTGCGCGACGAGGGGCACGAGGTGGTTGAAACGACTTCGGCCCGAGGCGCCCAGCGCCAGCTCGTGGAGAAATCATTCGATTTGCTGGTCGTCGACAACGTGATGCCCGGGATGACGGGTCTGGAGCTGATTCGTGAGATGGCGCAGACCATGCCACCGTCGGAACGGCCGCAGGTCCTGATGATGACCGCGCACGCCACGGTGGAAAGCGCGATCGAAGCCATGAAGCTCGGCGCGCTGGACTACCTGCAGAAGCCATTCGAAGTCGAAGAGCTCCTCGCGCTGGTCAGCCACGCGCTCGAACACCAGCGTCTGCGATCGCAGCGCCAGTATCTGATCAGCGAACGAAGCGCCGAATTCAACCAATACGGCATCGTCGGCCGAAGCCGCGCCATGCAGGAGGTCATTCAGCGCGCGGAGCTCGTCGCGCAGACGAAGAGCACCGTCCTCATCACGGGTGAGACCGGGACAGGCAAGGAAATGGTCGCGCGTGCCATCCATCACCGCAGCGCCCAGCGCGACATGCCGCTCATCAAGGTCAACTGCGCGGCAATCCCGGAGACGCTCCTCGAATCCGAGCTGTTTGGCCACGTACGCGGCGCATTTACCGGGGCGACGATGACCAAGCGCGGCAAGTTTGCGCTCGCGGACGGCAGCTCGATTTTTCTCGACGAAATCGGCACGATGACGACCGCGATTCAGGCCAAGCTGCTGCGCGTGCTGCAGGAACGGGAGTTTGAACCGCTCGGCGCCGAACGGACGCAGCGGGTCGACGTCCGCGTGATTGCCGCGACCAACCGCGATCTCAAGCAGATGGTTTCCGAAGCCAAGTTCCAGGAAGACCTGTATTACCGGTTGAATGTCATCCCCATCCAGATTCCCGCGCTCCGCGAACGGCGCGAGGACATCGGCGTGCTGATCGACCATTTCGTGGAGAAGCATCGCCAGCGTACGGGCAAGAACATCGAGAAGCTGGAGCACGATGTCGTCGAGGCACTGGAGAGATACGAGTGGCCGGGAAACGTGCGCGAGCTGGAAAACACCATCGAGCGCGCCGTCGTGCTGGCGACCGGTCCGGTAATCAATCGCGCCGCCATTTCGCTGCTCGGCGCATCCTCCACGCCATCGCCCGGGCTCCCCTCAATGCGGCTGCATCAAAACCTCGAATGGGTCGAACGTGAAACAATCCGGCGGGCGCTGGAGCAGTCGGGAGGGGTGAAGAAAGAGGCCGCGGAGCTGATGGGGATCAGTCAGCGGGCTTTGAGCTATTACCTCGCGAAGTACCGCATCGACTGACCAGCGCGTTTACGTGACGCGTGCCGATTTACCGGCCAAGTAGCGAGGCATCGCCACGACGTGATAATTTCGGCGGACATCGCTGGAACTGCGCTCCAGTGGAGCCGGAATCACCTTTGCTGTGTTGCGCCCGTCCCTACCTTTTGGAGCTGCGTGCCACCATGCCAGGATCCTGCTATTACCGTTCGCTCTTGCTGGGTGTTCTGGTCGCATTCGCCTCGTTCGCAGCGGCCTGCGATGAGAAGCTGTCCGAGCTCGCCGGGCCGTCTCCGAACCTTGGGCCGACCTTTGCGAGCATTCAGCGCGAAATCCTCGAAAAGACCGACTCCTCGGGGCGTGCGGCATGCACCAACTGCCACACCGACGTCGGCCGGAATCCAAGCGCCGGCCTGAACCTGCGTCACGAGGTCGCCTATGCGTCGCTCGTCAGGGTCGCGAGCCGCAACAAGACGGGTGCGACCATTGTCATTCCAGGGGATCCCGACAACAGTTACATCGTTCACAAGCTCGAGGGCCGGTCGGGCATCGTCGGCGAACGGATGCCGCGAACCGGGGGCCCTTACCTTACCGAAGGTCAGATGACGATCATCAAGCGCTGGATTGCCACCGGCGCGAACAACGACTAGGAGCATCCGCATGACAGTCAGGCGACTTCTTGCGGCCGCCGCGCTTTGCGCCGCGGTCCTGTGGGCGACCCCCGCGCGTGCGCAGCAAACGCCACAACCCGCGGCGCCCGAGCGCGATCCAGATCAGAACCTCGATGCACTGCAGCCCGACTTCACGATCTCCACACTCCCTACGACGCTTCGACTTCCGCGCTACAAGTTCGATTTCCGCGTCACGCACCGATTCGGACGTCCTCTCAACCAGGGCGACTTCGGCGACCTGCTCGCCGACTTCTTCAGCCTCGATTCGAGCGCGCAGATCGGCCTCGAGTTGCGGTTCGGGTTCATGCGCGGAACACAGGGCGGGATCTACCGGACCAACGACCGAACGATTGAGTTCTTCGTCGAGCACGATCTGATGCAGCAGTCGGACTCGCGGCCATTGGGACTCAGCGCATATGCCGCAATCGATGGCACGAACAACTTCCGAGACAGCTACTCTCCGGCGCTCGGCGCGATTGTCTCGCGCAAGGTGGACCGGTTCGGAGCGCTGTACATCGAGCCGATCTGGGTCAACAACTCGAATCAGTTGCCATCAGAAGTCGTGGATCACAACAGTTCGTTCCTGCTAGGGCTCGGTACGCGTGTCCGCATCCGGCGCACCGTCTATGTTGTTGTCGAAGCGGCCCCGCGTGTTGCCGGGTATGATCCTGATACGACCCACTGGACGGTAGGGGTAGAGAAACTGGTCGGCGGCCACATGTTTCAGATCAACTTCTCCAACAGCGTCGGAACGACGATCAGCCAAATCGCGAGGGGCGGTTCGAGCAACGACACGTTTCTCGGTTTCAATATCACGAGGAAATTCTGGCGGTGAAGCAATTCTGGGTTCGAGCGATCCTGGGGGCATGCGCAGCGACGATGCTGACAACCGCGGCGTGCGGTGGCGGCGGCGGGACCTCCCCAAGTCCGTCGCCACCCCCTGCACCAACTCCGGCGCCAACGCCAACGCCAACTCCAACTCCGACACCGACCCCAACACCGACCCCAACACCCTCACCGACGCCAACGCCGACCCCGACGCCGGGCGGCGGCACGACGGTCACCATTACGTCGGCGGGCGTCTCACCGAGGACGCTGACGGTGCCGGCGGGGACACGCGTGACATTCGTGAACAACGACACGCGGGTACACGAGATGGACTCCAATCCGCATCCGGAGCACACCGACTGTCTTGAGATCAATCAGATCGATCTCATCAGCCCCGGACAGACGAAGTTGACGGGCAATCTGAATACGCCGCGCACCTGCGGATACCACGATCATCTGAACCCCAACACCAACAACCTGATGGGCTCGATCGTGATCCAGTAGTTACTCGGACGTTTCGCCCGGCTTCAAGTCCAACACCTGAACGCCCCGCGGCTCGACGAGCGACTTGAGCGCGTGGGGCGTCCCCGTCAGCAGCGGGAACGTCCCCCAGTGCGTAGGAACGACCTGTTTCACGCCGAGGAGCTCCGCCGCCATGGCCGCCTGCGCCGGATCCATCGTGAAACGGTCTCCGATGGGCAGGAACGCAATGGTGGGCGCATACATCTCGCCAATCAGCTTCATGTCGCCGAACAGACACGTGTCACCGGCGAAATAGATCGACATCCCATCTTCGAGACGCACGACGTATCCGGCCGGCTCACCCATGTACACCATCTGGCCGTTGTCGAAGTACCCGCTGCTGTGCCGCGCATCGGTCATCGTGATGCGCAGCCCACCGACCTGCTGCGAGCCGCCCTTGTTCATCGGCGACGTATTCGCGATTCCCTTCCGGGTGAGCCAGTCACAAAGCTCGAAGATGCCGACGACAGGCGCGCCGCTGTCCCGGGCGCAGGCGACCAGATCTTCGATGTGATCGAAGTGGCCGTGCGACGCGAGGATGAGATCGACCTTCGGCGGCTTCTTCATCGAATCTGGACACGAGGGATTCGACGAAAGCCATGGATCGAATAGAAGCCGCTTGCCGCCTGGCGTTCGTACTATGAAAGTCGAATGTCCGAGCCAGGTGATGGAAAGTCTCTGCATTTTCGAATTTACGAATCTACCAATTGACTTTCCGCATAGTGTATTTCTGTCGTGCGTTAAGAAAGATGTGGGATGTCGCAACTCACTGCATAGATGAACCAGGCAGCCCGCCGATCGGCGAAGGATTCACAATCGCGCAATCGGCAATTCAAATCCCCCAATTCGTAGATTGGTAAATTCGTCAATTACACTAAGGGCAGATGATCGAGGCGCCACTCGAGTTTGTTCGTCCGCGTGAGCCGAAGCCGCCGTGGCTCAAGGTGCGCGCCCCGGGATCCGAGAATTATCTCCACCTGAAGCGCGTGATGAAGGAGCTGAAGCTCCATACCGTCTGTGAAGAGGCGCGCTGTCCGAACATCGGCGAGTGCTGGCATCACGGGACGGCGACCTTCATGATTCTCGGCGATGTCTGCACGCGCGCATGCGCGTATTGCGCCGTGGCGCATGGCAAACCGAACGAGCTCGATCTTGCCGAGCCAGCGCGGGTCGCGGATGCGATCGAACGGATGGCGCTACGGCATGCGGTGATTACTTCCGTCGATCGCGACGATCTGGCGGATGGCGGCGCCTTCATCTTTGCGGAAACAATCCGCCGCACCCGCCAGCGCGTGCCCGCATGCCGCATCGAGGTCCTTATCCCCGATTTCCAGGGGTTGGAATCGTCGCTGCGGACCGTACTCGACGCCGGCCCCGACGTGCTCAATCACAACATCGAAACGGTTCCGCGGCTGTACCGGATGGCACGCTCGGGCGGCAAGTACCGGCGGTCGCTGGAGCTTCTCGATCGATCGAGGCGGTATCGCCCGTCGAGCGCGACGAAGACCGGCATCATGGTCGGACTCGGCGAATCGGTGGACGAGGTCGTCGCCGTGTTCAACGACCTTCGCCAGGTCGGTGTATCCATACTGACGATCGGGCAATACCTGCGTCCGTCGCCGGCGCACGCGCCCATGGCGCGCTACTACCATCCGAACGAATTCGCGGACCTCAAACGCGTCGCGCTCGCGAAAGGATTCGTGCACGTCGAATCCGGCCCGCTGGTGCGCAGCTCCTACCATGCGCACGAACAGGCAGACGCCTTTGAAAGTGCGAAGGGTGACAATCCGCAGCGTAGAGGCGGACCTTCAGGTCCGCCTGCGAGCAGATGAAGTCGTTTGTCGCGGCGCTTGCGATGCTCATCGCCACCGCCGCTTCTGGACAGACCCGCGGCGACATTCTGCGCGGCGAGTACGGCCGGTACCGCGCGAACAACGATCTGCTCTCGTACCATCTCGATATCCGTGTCGATCCTGTCAAACAGTTCCTCACCGGCCGGAACACGATCCAGTTCCGCATGTTGAAGGACGACAACCGCATCCAGATCGATCTCTATGCGTTCTGGACGATCGACCGCATCCTGCTCGGACGCTCGCCGCTGAAGTACACGCGCGAGATGAACGCCGTGTTCATCGATTTCCCGCAGATGCTCACGGCGGGCCGTACCTATGCCATCGATTTCTACTACTCCGGAATGCCCGAACCGACGGCGAGGTTCGGATGCATTACGTTCCAGAAAGACACCGCCGGGCGGCCGTGGATTACCACCGCGTGTGAGGACGCCGGCGCCAGCTACTGGTGGCCGAACAAGGACCAGTGGCGCGATGAAGTCGAGAACATGCAGATCAGCGTCGCGGTGCCAAACAACCTGACGGACGTCTCCAACGGCACCCTCACAGGCAAGACAGACCTCAAAGACGGCTATACGCGGTGGGATTGGGTGGTCACCTACCCGATCAACAACTACAGCGTCGCGCTCAATATCGGCGCATACGAGCCCTTCAGCGACCGCTACAAGGACCTGCCGCTCGATTACTACGTACTTCCGGAGGATCTCGACAAGGCGAAGGAGCAGTTCTCGCAGGTCAGGCCGATGCTCCAGGTCTTCGAGCACTACTTCGGCGACTATCCGTTCCCGCGAGATGGCTACAAGCTGGTGCAGGTGCCGTACGCGGGCATGGAGCACCAGAGCGCCGTCGCATACGGAAATCACTTCGTGAACAGTTACTACCCGTCACGCGACTGGACGGGCGTCCAGATCAGTCCGCGGTTCGACTTCATCATCATCCACGAAAGCGCGCACGAATGGTTTGGCAATGCCGTCACCGCCGCCGACGTGTCGGATATGTGGATTCACGAGGGGTGGGCGACGTATCTGGAGTGTCTCTTCGTCGAATACATGTACGGCCATGCGGACTACCTGGCATACGTGAACGCCGAAAAGAACAAAGTGCGGAACATCGAACCAATCATCGCCCCAAGGGGCATTCACAAAGATCCGCCGCAGGACCAGTACTTCAAGGGCGCCCTCTTCCTGCATACGCTGCGGAGCATCATTGACGACGACCCGAAGTGGTTCGCGCTGATTCGCGGCATGTATCAGCGGTTCAAGTACAAGACGATCCTCACCGAGGACGTTGTCGAGTTCTTCAATCAGCAAACCGGCATGACCCTGACGCCAATTTTCAACGAGTACCTACGGCACGCCGACGTCCCGATGCTGCAATTGAAGTTCGACGAAACCGCGCGGACGGTGAGCTATCGCTGGAAGGCGGGCGAGAATGAATTTGCGATGCCGGTTCGCGTCGGCAACCCGAACGCCTGGCAGCTGGTGCGTCCGACGGTCGAGTGGCAGATGATGCCCTGGTCAGCGAAGCCAACCGACTTCGAGGTCGCGACCGATCTGTACTACGTGTACGTGGAGAGACAGTAGGCGATGTAGGGGCGGGTCGGTAGGGGCGGGGGCGGGGGCGCGAACCCGGGCCTACCGGCCGAACGCCCTACAGGCACGCAGGCGGGCGGCGGACGAGACGCTGAGAGAGCGGCAGACGACGAACGGTTGG
>JACXTT010002545.1_pt1 | contig 28797 bp, 23 predicted proteins | sample 9270951 | NCBI WGS metagenome assembly JACXTT01 (sample SAMN15532306, study PRJNA645909) | rock metagenome | isolation source: weathered quartz diorite | place: Puerto Rico | collected 2017-06-21 | reverse complement strand
TCCGACCTGTCAGGTTCTCTTCGAAAGGTTTCCGACTCTGTTCAAGCTTTTCGCTATCTCATTGTCTTTCCCCTTTCCAAGGCTTACTTGGCGCACGCACAGCATCCGGTGCAGCGGAGAGTTAGACCGTGGTGCATCGATCCGAGCATCATAGGCGTGGCGGTTCGCCTCGACTCGTGCTCCAGACAGAAAGCACTTGGATTCTTCGGCGAACGTGGTCGATTCGGTAGTAGACATGATGTTGAGTCGCGAACATCAGCACTCGACGAACGCCCGCTATTTCCACATCTTCTGCTTCGGCTCCGATCTCAGGATGGTCGGCAAGGAGGGCGAATGCGCGTCTGAGCTCATCACGAAAGAGGTTCGGCGCCCGTGTGCGGTTCTCTCGCCACCAGCGTGATTCCTTCCGAGTTTGAGCAGCGGCCTTCGGAGTTGGTTTGACCTCAAAGGCGGCGGTCAATTCGCCTCATCCAGCTCTCGAAAGAGGTCATCGGTGTCAACGAATTCGCCGCGATCCGCTTCCGCGATTGATTCGAGAAGGAAACGCTTCTGCTCGGGTGTCACCGCAAATGTCTCGTTCGATTCCCGAGCGAGAACGGTCACTTTTTCCCCTTCTGCGAGTGACGCATCCTCGACCACGATCTGTCCGCCATGGACTGTTCCAGTGATGATCCTCATGAAGGTTATTCTACCGGAGGTCCACCAGCCGATACGTGGCGCCGCTTCCGTCCGCTCGACAACCGCAAATGTCGATTCGTACTCCAGGAGCCAACGACAAGGAAGCCGCTCAGAACCTGACTCAAGCCAGGGCCTGGCGGGCGGGTGGCTCGTTCTCCTCGGGCCAATTCCGAGTTACGTTGATTTCCAGGTGCGACCCCGAAAGCCAACTTAACGCGCCAGTGCCGCCAGATCCGCGAGCACTTCCTCGCTGTGGCCCGCTGGCTTCACTTTGACGTACACCTTCCGGATCATGCCCTGCGGATCGATGAGAAACGTGTTGCGCGCGGCGTAGGTCACGCCTTCGTGCTCCATCACCGAACCGTACTTCGATGAGACCTCGTGCTGCGTGTCCGCCAGCAGCTTGAAGTTCAGCCCTTCCTTCGTGCAGAAGCTCTTGTGAGAGTCGACGGCGTCGACGCTCACGCCGACGATCGCAGCGTTCTTCTCTTCGTACTTCTTCAGATCGCGCTGGAAGTTGTGCGCCTCGAGCGTGCAGCCCGACGTGAAGTCCTTCGGATAGAAGTACAGCACGACCCACTTGCCCTTGAATTGCGAGAGGGAGACCGCGCTGCCATCCTGACTCGGCAGCGTGAACGCCGGCGCCGCACTCCCGGCAGTAGGCACTTCGGCGGCAAACAGCGTGGCGGCGAGAACGAGGAGCAGAATCACGATCGTGCGCAGTTTCATGGGGCTCATGGTATCAGTGGAGCTGCATGTTGCTCCTCGACGCTCTCCGCCAGCGCTTCCCAGACTCCTCGAACACGACGCTGCGCCAGTTTCTGCAAAGCGATCGCGTGCGCGTCAACGGAGCACCAGAGCGCAACGCCAAGCGCGAGGTGAGTGAGAGCGATCGCATCGAGGTCGTCGCCAGGAGTGAGAAGATCGATCCGCGCGTCCGCATCCTCTTCGAGGACGACGACCTCATCGTCGTCGACAAGAGCGAAGGACTCCTCACCGTTCCCAGCGAACAAATGCGGTACGAGACGGCCCAGACCTTTCTCGAGAAATATCTCAACCGCGAGCTGCACGTAGTGCAACGTCTGGATAGGGATACGTCCGGCGTCCTCGTCTTCGCAAAGAACGCATGGATCGCAGAGCGGCTGCGCGAGCTCTTTGCGACGCACGACATCGATCGCATCTACATCGCCATCGTGCATGGAAAGCTCAAGCCGCCCGCGGGGACTTTCCGCTCATTGCTCAGCGAGGGCGGCGATCTGCGCGTGCGAAGCGGAGCCGAGGGGAAGGAGGCGATCACGCATTACAGGACGATTGCGTCGGGCCGCCAGTATTCGATGCTCGAGGTGACGCTCGAGACCGGACGCCGCAATCAGATCCGCGTGCACCTTTCGGAGAACGGCCATCCGATCGTTGGCGACACGATGTACGGCAATGGCCGCGAGCTCGGACGGCTCTGCCTGCACGCCAGGCTTCTCGGGTTTGTGCATCCGCGGAGCGGAGTGAAGGTCTCGTTCAGCGCCGACTTGCCGAAAGAGTTTCGCGAGCTCGCGCTGTAGGCCTCACTTCTCCCACGTCAGCTCCCACTGGCACTCCGTTGCGCCGCGCGTCATGCAGACGGTGTGAACGACGGAACTCTTTTTGGTGCCCGTCAAGTCTCCCGCACCTTCGAACCATCCCGTCAGCCGCGCGCAATGCGCCTCCTCAGAAGGAAACTCGACGAGACGCACGAGCGCCGAGCTCGACGTTTCCTTCTCGACGAGCATCTGCCCCTGGCTGTGCACCGTCGACCAGAGGGCGGATGCCTTATGGAGCAGCGCCTTCGGTGTGAGGAGCACGGTGAGAAAACGATAGACGCCGACTGCATCGGCCAGCTCCGCACGCCCGGCGCGCCGTCCGAAGGCATCGACGCTCTCCCCTCGCGCGTTTGCAGCCGCGACCGTCAGGCGATTGAGCACGAACTCCGAGACTTTGTCGCTGGCGAGAATGCGGCCGCGCTCGATGAGTTGCCGGTCTTCGTCGGGCAGCGAAGCAATCGCGCTCTTCTGCTGCGCGTCCGTCAGCTCCTTCTCCACGAACTTCAGCAGACTGCGAAGAATCGTCCCCTTCGTCGTCGGATCGGCCATTGAGAAGAAGTGTACTCCTTACGTCTGCGAGAATAGCCCGATGCGCACACTGCTGTACCTCATCGCGCTGCTTCTGCTCATGCCGCAACTCCTCATCGTCGCGACGATCAAGACAGTCGCTCACCTAACGACACGCGGCACGCTCGGAGGCTTGTTCACGGCCTCATGGAATCTGCTGGATCTGCTGCTCGGCTGGGGTGGGCTCGCGGCGATCGCGATCGCGATTGCGCTCTTCGTCGCCGGGTCCATCCCGCTCCCGCGATTCATTGCATCGCTCGCACTCCTGCTGACAGCGGCATATACCTCGTTCGTGCTCGTGATGTTCATGGAGTCGTCGAGCATCGCCGATGCCATCTTTTTTCTGACGCCAGGTGCGGTCGCGATCGCAGCGTTCGTCTGGCTGATCCGTAAGGAGTGGCCGCGAGTGCAGTCGCTGGTTAGCGCTTCCGGCCGACCATGAATACGAAGAGCGGATTCGTCACTGCTCTCCGCGACACCAGCTCCCGCTCATACGCAATCAGCTCCGCCAGAATCGCTTCATTCTCGGGCAGTGCGGCGATCGTGTCATCGACATGACAGAGGACGGGGAACAGCACGTTGCCCCAGTAAGGCCGTTCCCACTCGATGGCAAAGCGATCCTTCATCGCCGCGACGATGCCGCTCGAAGCGAGCATCTCCGATGGATCCGTAGAATCGAAGGGCGGCACTACGTGCTCGCTCGTCCGCCACGCTGACGGCAGCGACTGATACGCGGTCTCGGCCAGCGACAAATCCTCGCCCGGCCACTCGTCTCTCGATGGTCCGACATAGTCGTCCAGAAACACGAGTCCCCCTCCTCTCAACGCGGGAAGAACCCGGTCGAGCAGACGAGCGGGATCGCTCATATGGTGCATCGAACCGTTGAAGAAGACGGCGTCGTAGTGCTCGCGCTCGTAGTCGAACGATTCACAATCCGCCACGTGAAACGCGACGCGATCGATCTCTTCGCGCGCCGCCCGCTCGCGCGCGAGCCGGATCGACTCGGGAGAAATATCAAACGCGTCGACTTCCTCGCAGATGCGCAGCCAGCGGAGGTCGCGCTCCAGCGCACCCGTTCCGCATCCGATCGAAAGCCCGCGCGCCAGCGGCTTGTACGCCCATCCCGCCTTGAATCCATGCGTCGGATATGCCCACCAGGAATCGGTTGCGCACTCGTTGATGTAGCGGCGGACCAGCGGATACTCCGTCCACTGCTTCGGCGCACCTCCGGATGATGCCTGACGATTCCAGAACTCGGCGGCGGAGTGACCCATCGTGAGGGAGGATACCTGCGTACGCGATCAGCGCGACAAGCAGTGCCAACATCGAGGCTTCGCCGAGGATGACAACGCGGCCCGGAACGCTGCTCTACGGCGAATGCAGCGGAGAGTTTGCGCGGCGCCGATTTAACATACTCCCATGTACGTCCCCATCTCCTGTCCCTATTGTGGGGAACCGGCAGAGCTCAACGTCGACGATGACGGCTGGAGCCGCCAGTCCTACGTCGAGGATTGTCCCGTCTGTTGTCAGCCGTGGCAGGTCGAGCTCACGCGCGACGAACATGGCGACTGGAGCGCCATCGTAAAGACGAGCGACGAATGAGCGAACTTCACGATGCAATCGCGTCCTGCATGCGGGTTGGACTTCCCGGCTTGTCCTTCAGAATCGTCTGACCCTTTACGAGCCACGCGAACCCGAAGCCGATGACCGCCGTCGTCTCGGGCCAGAAGATCGACTCGCCTCGATTTCGAAACGCGAGGATGCCGATCGCAATGAACGAGACGAGCATGAGGGCGCCGCAGACGCGATAGATCGCGTTCCGCATCCGCATCTCGCGCGCCGCATTCGGCGGCGTGAATGCCGGGAATCGGAAGAACACCATGACGAAGCAGAGCGCGAAGAAGATCGCGACGAAGATGAAGTGATATCCAAGGATTCCGCGATTGACGTAGCAGCGCGCGTTCGCCATGTCGGGGAAGCGCCGCAGAATTTCTTCTGCAAAGACGGGAGACATCGGGAAGAGCCCGATGCCGATCGCCCCGAGCCCGGCCGCGGTCCCGAGGAAATTGTCGAGGCGTTGCGGCGAGCGGTAGCACGCCATCAGCGCCCCGACGAGGACCAGCGTCGATACGAAGATGTCGCGCATCCCCGTGTAGTAGTAAGCGCTGATCGATCCGGTCGTTACGATGCCTTCGAAAAAATATGCACCGACGCGGACGACGATGGGCATCAGGAGTCCGGCGACGCCGATCATCTGCCGGAGAGTCAGGTAGGAGACGACGAGGTCGGGGTTCTTGCGCACACTTACACCTCTTAACGGGTGAAGGAGAAGAGGTCGACGACGATCTCTGGCTTGCGATGCCCCAGTTGCGCGCCGGTCACGCGCGACTCGTATTTCATGCCGAGCCGGCCCACGACGCGCTTCGACGGCTCGTTGCCGGTGTCGATGATCGCCACCACGCGATTCCGTCCCAGCGTATCGAGCACGTGGCGCATCGCCGCGCCGCCAGCCTCCGTCGCGTATCCCCTCCCCCACACATCGCGCATCAGCCACCAGCCGATCTCGAGATCTCCCGTCGTTCCCAGCGGCTGTGTGCCCGCGACACCGCACACGCGCCCTGTCGCTTTCTCGATCAACGCGCCCATGCAGACGCCATGCTCCTCGACCTGCCGCGCCTGACGCGAGAGAAACTCCTCGATCTCCGCCTCGCTATACGGCACGCCGCCGTGTACGTACCGCATTACATCGGGATCGTCGGTCATCCTTTTGAAGTCGGTGCGATCGGAGTCTTGCCATGGGCGAATGGAGAGGCGCTCAGTTTCGAGATGGAACATGCGGGCAACAGTGTAATCCTGGCGCGAAGCCGCGCCAGGATGGAGTTGCCGCCTACCGCCGCACGTCTCTGATGAGCGTGAACGAGCTCGCGAACCAGTTCGAGTTGCCGAGGTCGCGGGCCTGCACTTCGATGACGTCGCCGCGCTCGATTCCCGAGAGCGGCTGCAGCGCGCCATTCACATTGATCTGCGCCGACGCGTCGTACTGCAGCACGATCACCGACGAACGGTTACCAGGCAGGAATCCCGAGACGAAGCTCGCCGATTCCAGCTGGATCGTGTGGTTGTACGTATCGATGTTGCGGACTGTACCGCGGATCGTCGAGTACTGCGAGCTGCTGCTGCTGCTCATGCTCCGCGTGACGTCGATGTTCTGCGCGATCTGCCGTCCGCTCGACGCATTACGCGTGGAGATCGTCACCTGATCGCCCGGCTCGAGGTCGCCCGGCAGATACGAACGCCCGTTGAACATCACGCTCGTATTCGTGTCGTAGTCGACGATGAGATTCGATCCATTGCCGCGATCGATCTCGATCGTGCGGTTTCGCTTGTCGACGTAACGCACCGTTCCGCTGATGCTCGACGACGCATAGACGCCGCCGCTGCTGTTCGGATTCGCGTCGTAAGTCACGAGCATCGAATCGGCCATCAGCCGGTTGCCCGACTGCGTCACCTTCACGTCGACCTCATCGCCGCGCTCCAGATCCCGCGGGCGATAGTTCTGTCCCTGGTAAGTGACCGGCGTGTTGTCGTCGAAGTACACCCGCACAGTACTGCCGTTGGTGCTGCCGTTGGTTAGACTCGTATTGTAACCGCTGGTGTTCATGAGAATGATCGAGTTGCTGCTCGAGTCGACCGAGTCGACCGTCCCATGAATCGTACGCGAATAGCTGTTGTCGTTGCCGCCGCCGTAGACTCCCGATGAGCCGCAGCTGGCGAGAAGAATCAGGCCCAGCGCGACCAGCGGCAGAAGTGCACGTCTTCCGTTCATGTCGTTGTCTCCTTTCCATGGAAACAACTTCATGGCTTGTGCCTACATGAACTTCGATTCGAGCTCGGCCCAGCGCGCGTACAAACGGTCCACCTCGGCCTGCGCTTCGGCGAGCTCGGCAAAGCGCTGCTGCAGAGCCGCCGCTTCGCTCGCAATCGCCGGATCCTCGGCCCGCTTCTTCGCGGCCGCGAGCGCTTCCTCCGCCGCGAGGAGCGTTCCTTCCATCGCGTCCCATTCTCGTTGTTCGAGATAGGAGAGACGCTTGCGGTCCCGGCTGAGCTCCGGCGCTGCTTCGGGAAGCGAGCGGGACGCTCGCTCATTGCGCGCGGGATGCCCGCTCTCCCATTGCGAGTAGTCGGCAAAGTACTCGGCGCCACCACTGCCATCGAGCGCGAGAATGCGCGTCGACACGCGGTCGAGCAGATAGCGATCGTGCGTCACCAGGACGAGTGCGCCTGGAAATTCGAGCAGCGACTCCTCCAGCACGTCGAGCGTCGGAATGTCGAGATCGTTCGTCGGCTCATCGAGGATCAGAAGATCCGCCGGCTGCAGCATCAGCCGCGCGAGCACGATGCGCGCCTTCTCGCCGCCCGACAAACGCGACACCGACGTCTCGAGCTGCTCGCTGCGAAACAGAAAACGCTTCGCCCAACCGGCCACATGAATGCTGCGATCCTGATAGATGACGGAATCGCCCTCCGGGGCCAGCGCGCGCTTGAGCGTGAGATTCGGATCGAGCGACTGACGATTCTGCTCGAAGTAGACGACGCGCAACTGATCCGCTTTCTCGATCGTCCCCGCATCGGGCGTGAGCTCGCCGATGATCGTGCGCAATAGCGTCGTCTTCCCCGAGCCGTTGGGACCGAGGATGCCGAGCCGCGTGCCGGGCGTGAGGAGGATGTCGAGATCACGGAAGAGCTCACCGCGCCGCAGCCCTTTCGCCGACCAGAGGCGTTTCGTCTTGCGCTCCGACGCCGTGAAATCGATCTTCGCCGCGGACTGCACGGCGGTCCGCTCTCGGCTCTCGCCCAACTCCTCCATCAGCTTTCCCGCCGACTGGATGCGCGCCTTCGCCTTCGTCGTGCGCGCCTTCGGTCCGCGACGCAACCACTCGACTTCGCGGCGCACGAGATTCGCGAGCGTCTCCTGATACGCGGCTTCGTTGCGCAGCAGCTCGTCGCGCTTCTCGAGGAAGTCGCTGTAGCTGCCGTCGCTTTGAAAGAGACCGTCGGGATAGGCGGGATTCAGCTCGAGCATCCGCTTGCAGATGTTGTCGAGGAAGTACCGGTCGTGACTGACCACGATGAACGCCTCGGGCTCCGAGCGCAGGAGCGCCTCGAGCCAGAGGATGGCTTCGACATCGAGATGATTCGTCGGCTCGTCGAGCAGCAGCACGTCAGGCTCGCGCACGAGCTCGCGCGCGATCGCGAGCCGCTTGCGCCAGCCGCCGGAGAGGATGTCCGTCTGCTGCGTGCGATCCGTGAACTTCGCCTTGCCGAGGGCCTGGGCGACACGTGCGGTGCGCTCGTAGTCATCGAGCGTGAGATCGTCGTGCAACGCATCGACGAGCACGTCCTCGATCGTTTTTCCCGGCGCGAACACCGGATCCTGCGGCACATAGCCGATGCGCACACCTTTGCGCAAGGCACGTGAGCCGTCGTCAGGCACGTCGACGCCGGCGAGAATCTTCAGCAGTGTCGACTTGCCGGAGCCGTTGGGACCGACGAGTCCCGCGTGATCGCCTTCGTACAAAGTGAAGGAGAGATTCTCGAAGAGCGGTCGCGCGCCGAAGGCTTTCGTGAGCGACTCGGCGGTGAGGAGGACAGGGGGCGGCATTCGTGGCGCGCAGCTTACAACGTGGGGGCGCGCATCGCCGCGAGCATGCCGCACGCGGCGTGCTTCGCCGCGCCGCCCGAGTATCTCCGCACTACCGGCACGCCGAGGGTGCGCAAGGCATCGCGAAACTCCGCGAGCTCGCGCTCGGAGGAGCGGCGATATCCATCGGGGCGTGCGTCGTTCACATCGATCAGATTCATGCGAAGCGGCACGCCATCGAAGTGTTCGCGCAGAGCCTCGACTTCATCGCGTCCATCGTTGATGCCGCCGAGGAGGACCCAGGCGATGGTGACGCGTCCGCCGGCGGAGGCTTGATACGTGCGAATCGCGTTCGCGACTTCGGCCACGCTCCATGCTCCCGCGACGGGCAGGAGCGCGCGACGCCGCGCATCGATCGCCGACGTGAGCGACACGATCAATCGATACGGATGCTGCTCGCGCGCGTATCGCTCGATCGCCGGCACGAGGCCGACCGTCGAGATCGTGATTGCTTTCGAGGTGATGCGGCCGCCGCATGGATGCGAGAGGATCCGCGCGGCGCGGATCACGGCGTCGTAGTTGTGCAGCGGCTCGCCCTGTCCCTGAAAGACGGCGCCGGTGACGACGCCCGGCGTCTCCGCGCGGACCGCGAGGAACTGCGCGACGATCTCCCACGGCTCGAGATTGCGCGTGAGGCCGAGGCGGCCGGTCGCGCAGAAATCGCAGGCCATCGCGCAGCCGGCCTGACTCGAGAGACAAACGGTGAATCGTCCCTCGGCCTCGAGTGGAATGCGCACGGCTTCGACGACGGCGCCATCGCGCAGACGAAAGAGGTACTTCACGAAGCCATCGCTCGGATCCCTGGCGCGCTCGATGATCTCGAGCGGCCGCCGGTCGATCCAACGGCCGACCGCTTCTTCCACGCTGCGCGGAACGGGACGCGAGACGGGAAAGCCATCGCGACCATTCGCGATCGCGTGCGCGAGAATGCGCCGCGCCTCGGCATCGCGGATGCCGGCACCCTGCTCGCGCAGGTGCGATGCGAGATCCTCAGGCAGAAAGTCGTAGAGATGCTTCATGAGTCGCGTATAGAACAGCAGCGGCTGCAGTCGTGAGTTAGATGACCGGATCAGTCAGTCATTATGCTGCAGGAGTTGCGCCCGATGAGCCGCTATGAGGTCATTCACCCGCTGCAACCGCTAGTTAGGTTAGTTAGGTTCCGTTCCCCACCGGATCTTTGATCTCAACAGCAACGATGTGCAGGACCACACTACCCACATTCTCAACGAAATGCGGGCCGATCGGTCCACCCCAAAGAGCCGAACCTATCTCTGGTTTGGTTGCAAGACGTCTCGAATCGAGAAGGACGTTGCCCTCCGCGTCATATCGAACGAAGTCACTCCAGCTCAGCACGTAGAGTGCGGCTGGCCATTCGTGGGCGTGCACGGGAGTTCGATGCCCGGGTAGAACCTTCGTATCAAGTACGCGAACCTTGTCATTGTCCAGGAGAATGAAGTGGTGATCCGGCGCCTGGACCATGGCGTCGAGCAAATGAGTCGCCGGGCGAGGGGAGACGATGTCGTTCATGATCTTGTTGGCATCCTCGAAGCCTAACGGCACTGGGCTTCCGATGGCAGAATATCTGAACCCGTCACTCGAACGGAGGATGGCGACGAACGGCCGGCATCGGCTGCAGCGCCGAGTTAGACGGCGGTTCCGATACCGATGATCTGTCTGAGTTCTTCCACATTGGGATGTTCGCTTCGTATGCTGAAGAGATCTTCAGAATATCGTTGTTCGTTGTCGGCAATTCCGATCACGAACTCGCGACCCGTCCGCGCATGGAGCGTTCCGAGGAACGTCGCGATCGCTTCCACATCGGAGAACCAGCCGAACGGCTCACAACCTGGATCCGGTAGATCCATGTTGATTCCCAGTTCCCACTCAGGGAGGTCGTTTGAGGTGTGCCGGTCGTCCGGTTCGAGCCGTTGGTTAACAGCCCATGGCGACTGGTACTGCCAGTATCGGTCTGACACGAATGCTTCGCACAACGCCTCGATCTCGTCCGCTACGTCACGCAGATCGTAGCCATCGACATAGGCGAAGAGCGTGTGTTTGGACATGTGATCACGTTCCGGCTAGCGCCCTGTCGCTCACCCGCGAGGCGCCTTCATGTGCCAACGGCCGATCGGCAGCCCGGTTGCCGCGACTGACGATACAACTCGGAAGTAGCGAACTGCAACCGGGATGACGCCGTGACGCTCGCGCTGCTCAAGGCGGCTCGGCCGCCGAGCCAGCGAACGGCGCCTCGTCGGGTGCAGCGGCGAGTTAGGCGGTGGAATGGCTCTGGGGTGCCGCGGAATCGCACGCGGCGTCATCTCGGCGTCAGATGATCAGCCAGGAACTTCAGCACGAGCCTCCAGGAATCAGCCTGAGCGTGCGCGTTTCCCGCCGGCGTGCCGCCCTGGACGGCAGAGAACGCAGGGGTTGGCAGATAACCATCCTCGAACAGATGTCCGGCGGAGTCGTACGCAACATGTCGAAATGGCCAGCGGTAGTGAAATCGTCTGAGTCTCGCAATGACCATGTCGCTCATCGGCGTGGAAGGCCATGCGACGTCGTCCTTTCCTGAGAAGAGCAGTACGGGTCCGTGAATCCGCTCGACCGGAATGGCCGCCTTCTCGACGAGTGCTTTCTGAGACAACGCAGGTTCAAACAACGCTCGGCTCTGTGCAGGGTCTGCCATGACGCGTCGCGTTGCCTCCTCCGATGCAGTCTTGGGGAGATACGGCAAAGGCTTTCCTTGAAATGTCCAGCCGGACTTGTAGGCGAGAGGATCGACGACCGAACCGTTTCGCCGTTCCATCGCGCCCTCCCAAACCACCGAAGAGCCCGCGAACGCGATCACCGCTTTGATCGAGTCGAAGGTCGCTGCGAGAAGTAATGAAGCTTCTCCTCCTTTGGAGCTTCCCATGACGCCAATGCGCTCCGGGTCGACCTCGGCCTGCGTCTTCATCCAGGCGAGTGCGCGGTCGAAGTATTCGAGTGGAATCTCGACCTGGCGCTGCGGCAGCGGTTCGATGCCGAAGTAGGCGAGCGAGAAGACGGTGTATCCGTGCGACGCCAGCAGTGGTCCGTAACGCGTCTGGATGCCGCCGCTGCCTCCTGTCAGCAGGAGAATCGAAGGACGATGTCCCTGCCCCGCGGGTATCCACATCCGGCCTACGAGTCCGGCCTCGCGGATCTCCCGCACTGTGATGTCAGGAGAACAGAATCGTCTAATGACATCCGTAGAGGCGAGGAGTCCGCGTTCGTCCGAAAGTTCCAGGTGCACCCGATATGAGGGAAGGGAACCACGACTGAAGAGTCCTCCCTTTCTGCCGTCTACGGGAGACATCGACCAGAATGGCCCCATGGCGTCAGCAGTGAGGTAGTCGCCGGCAATGGGAGCCGTGCGGTCCAGAGTTACTGTGCCCCTGCGGCCTGCCTGAAAAACGGCCGTGCTCTTCCATTGCCTGGTCGCTGCATCGGTAGCAACAGCTGTCAGCGTGACACGTTGCCTTGGCTCGAGCCCTGTGAGGCTCACGGAGACGCGCTGATCAATGAGCGCTTCCTGCGGTGAGACGATGATCTGCGCCGAAGCCGACGCACGTCCAACATCGCCGTCGCCGTGTGCCGTGACGGCACCGAAGACCAGAAGGATCAGCAGACGGCGCGCGGTCATCTTCATCTTGACGCCTGAAGACAACGGTTTTCCTTTCGTGTCTCGGTCGTGCATTGTGTCCGCCTGAAGGTAGCGGCGAGTTAGCCGCCGCCTCTCGGAGCCCACGCTTCCATTCTCGTGATGTGCTCCAGCGTTCCAGCAAACATTCCGAAATGGCCACGCCGCTCGCCGTTGAACGATCCTTCGACTATGACCCAGCCACGTGCGAACGGCGGTGACGGCTTCATTCCGTCGACGTCGATCCAGATCGCGTCGGCGGTTCCGCCGTGACGATACTGCTCTTCCGAAAAATATAGACCGTTACCTTCAAACTCCAAATTCATGTACCCGATAAGCTGGATTCGTTTTCCGTGGTACAGCTATGGACGAGCGACAACCCGAGTGAACGGAGGAAACTCGAGAGGCGCTTCGCCGGCTCTCGCAATTCCGAACGACTCGCCCACCGCCATGTCTGCTTCCGCGTGCGCAGGCGTCACGTCGACTGCCGTTTTGCACGACAGGCCTGACACAGGATGCAGATGATGATCGCCCTGCTCATCGTCCCATTCTTCGTGTGGCTAACGTTGTTGCGGCTCAGCGGTGCCGTGCTTCACGCGGCAAGAGCGACACTCAAGCATGATACGCCGAACGTATAGGGTTCTTTCCGGGCTCCAGCGAAAGGGAAGGCTGAAGCTGGAATCGACTTCGTTAAAGGATACACGTGACGGAGGCGCGTCAGGAGCGCGGAAAGAACCCTGTTGTGCGAAAGCGCTTTGCGGTAGTGCCGTGGTGAGGGAAGCACATGGGGATTGAATGGTGGCCGGTGTGATGGATGCGTCGTGGCTGCCGCAGGGGTCGTTGCTCAAGCATGCGAAAACTGATGAAGCGGGGACGTCCGAACTGCTCGGACGATGATGCAGTGGGTGAGATTTGGATCATCAAAGCAGCGAGGTTGTGTTCTTGAGCGAGTTGGGGCAAGGCGCAGCCGGTGCGATCGTGATCGATTGCAATGGAACGAGCGACGAGAGCGTGAAAGAAGGTCATGACGAGTCGAATGACGTTGGTGAAGGCAAATACGTTTCACGAATGATCACTGATGCAGCGCCACACTTCGGACAGAGGAATGAAGATTCTGTGATGCCCGGCGCGGTGGGATCCGGAAGCAAAGAGAGTGCAGAGACAGCAGCGAGCTGGTGACGGATGCGAGCGAGATTACGCGCGCGGACCCGATTTCCGAGAAAGCCGTAGTATCGGATACGGACGAAACGGTCTGGCAGAACATGGAGAGTAAAGCGCCGCAGAAATTCGCCTGCATCGAGCGGGAGCTCCTTCTGTCGGTTGTGATCGCGGTAGTCCTTATAGGAGAAGCGTACGGTCTGGCCGTCGAACGAGCGGAGACGGTGCTCAGAGAGAGCGATGCGGTGGGTGTATCGGGCCAGATACGCAAGGACCTGTGCTGGACCCCCAAAGGGAGCTTTTGCATAGACGACCCAATCGAGAGCGCGGGCCTGCTGGAAGAGCGCCGCACGATCAAGGTCCGCCGTACGCTCGCGAAACGACGCGTTCTTCCGCAACTCCTGGCCAAGTAGCTCGAGAAAACAGGTTCGGAAGTAACGGGACAACACCTTGACGGGAAGCAGGAAGTTTTTCCGACGAACGACGACAAGACGACCGTCGTCGACCGAAAACCCACATCCTGGGACCACACAATGAAGATGAGGGTGGAGCGTGAGTGTCTGGCCCCAGGTATGGAGGATCGCAAGAAAGCCGAGGGCGACACCGAGATGGCGAGGATCACGGCCGATGACGAGCAGTGTCTGACTGACGGCACGGAACAGGATCTCGTAGAAACGGCGCGGGTCGGCAAGAACGAAGGGATTGAGCAGATCGGGGATCGTGAAGACGACATGGAAGTACGGAACAGGCAGTAACTCTCGTTGTCGTTGCTCGAGCCACCGTCTGCTTGCGTGGAACTGACAGCGGGGACAGTGACGATTGCGACACGAGTTCCAGGCGAGCTTGCAATAGTCGCATTGGGGACAACCATAGAGATGTCCGCCGAGTGCGGGCGTCTGACACTGGGCAATGGCGCGCAAGGCGCGTCGCTGCGAAGCGTTCAGAGGCCGGCTGCTTTCGAGTCGTGGCCCAACCTGGCGGACGATCTCGCCGAGTGAGATCGCCGGACGCACGGCAGGATCGCAATCAGCGTTTTTTCGACGTCGGCAGGCGGTCGAACGGACTGACTACCGTGCGAATGTTCTTGTTCGATACGCGTGCGTAAATCTGAGTCGTCTGAATGCTCTTGTGGCCGAGCAGCGCCTGGACAATCGCCAGATCGGTTCCGCTCTCGAACAAGTGAGTGGCAAAGGCGTGGCGAAGCGTATGTGGCGTCACCTTCTTCGACAACCCTGCTTTCTCACAGATGCGCTTGCATTGCTTCTGAATGGTTGTTGGATTGAGCGGCTTGTTCGGATCACCGGCAGAGTGAAAGAGCAGACCCTGTGGCTTATAACGACGCCAATACTCACGAAGCACTTCAAGCAGGATCGCGGAGAGCATCACGAACCTGTCCTTCTTCCCCTTGCCTTGACGGATGTGAATGACCATCCGTTCACTGTCGATGTCGCGGACTTCGAGACGGGTCGCTTCCTGCAAACGCAGACCGCACCCATACGCCACAGACAGCAGCATGCGATAGTGCTCGTCCTCGATGGCCTCGAGGAAGCGACATACTTCCTCAGGGGATGGAACGACTGGTAACGGCTTCTCTTTGCGCATGAAGCTCAAGCGTGGAATCACAGCGTCCCGTTCGAGTACATGCCGGTAGAAGAAGCGCAAGGCGCTCATATCCACGTTGAACGCACTCCACGAGACCTTCTTCTCATCCTTCAAGTACAACTGCCAATCGTGAATCTCGGAAGAACCGAGTTCGTCGGGCGATCGATGGAAATGAAGAGCAAAATGAGCGACGGCAGCCACGTACATCTGTTGCGTCTTGGGAGAGTAGTTCTTGAGCTGGAGCTTCTCGATCATTAACTGGCGTAACGGGGTCATGGGGATCCTCCTTTCGTTGTCATCACGTTGTCTGGTACCAACATGATGACCCCGAGGAGATCCCCAGGCTGCCGCTCTCACGCGCAGTCGTTCAAACGCCGTTTTCTTCGTGGAGTCTTGGAGGAGTCGTGCCTCACGGCACTACCGCGAAGCAGTTTCGTTCAACTCACTTACTGTCCCTCACATCTACATATAGATGCAAGCATCTATTCGTAGATATATACATCTACCTGTAGATATCTACTCGCGAGGCCTGCACTCGCCCCCCCGCCCCCCGAATGTCGTATCCTCCTCTCATGCGGTCGCGAGTATTGGCAGTACTCGCTTTCCTTTTCACCCTCTCCACCTACGCGGGCGATCGCGGGCTGCCGCTGGTCCGCTCGTATACGCCCGAGGAGTATCAGGCGGGGGCGCAGAACTTCGACATCGCGCAGGATGCGCGCGGCGTTCTCTACTTCGCGAACCTCTCCGGCGCCCTGGCGTTCGATGGCGCGTGGTGGCACGTCGTCGAGCTGCCGAATCACTCCGCGGTCTTTGCCATCGAGAGCGATGCGGCGGGGCACATCCTCGCCGGCGGCGTCGGTGAGCTCGGCATCCTCGACGACAATCGCTATCGCTCGCTGAGCGCTGGCCGCGCCATCGGCGACGTCAACTCGATCTGCCGCAGCGGCCAGGGCTTCATCGCCGTGACCGATCGGATGATTCTCGCCGGCGACACGTCCGGTATCCGCGTGCTCGACCCGGCCTCGCACCCGCATCAACGCTGCTTCAACGCGAACGGCAGCGTCTACATCGCCGCCGACTCGCTCTATCGCGTCGACGGCGATCGCCTCACACTCGTCGCGCCGAACCTCGCCGCCGATGCGATCGCCGCATCGAATCAGAAGCTCATCGCGGTCATCCCCGGCACCGGCATCGCCGCCATCGAGCAAGGCCGCGCAACGCCGATCGACTCCGACGCCAGCACCTGGCTGAAGAGCCGCCGCGCGGCCGATGCCGTCTCACTCACCGGCGGACGCATCGCCATCGCGACGCAGGAAGATGGCGTCGCCATCGTCAACTCCGACGGCACGCTCGACCAGATCGTCGATCATGCCGCCGGCGTTCCAGACGACGTGCTCAAAGCCGCCTTCGTCGATCGCGAAGGCTCGCTCTGGCTCGCGGCGGCCGACGGCTCGATCGAACAGATCGACCTCGCCTCGCCGATCACCGTCTGGGACAAACGTCTCAACATCCGCGGCTCCGCGCGCTCGGTCTTCCATTGGAACAATCGTCTCTTCATCGCGAACGCGCACGGTCTCTTCTCCATCGATCGCGAACGCACACCGGCGCGACAGATTCTCGGCGGCAGCTCCGCCTGGTCGATGCTCGAGGTGCCGCAAGGCCTGCTCGTCTCGATGTCGAACGGCATCATGCTCCTCGACCACGACGAACACGCGACGCTCGTCCCCGGCACGGATCGCACAGGCGGCTACGGCATGCTTCGCCCTTCCTTCGATCCCTCACACATCTGGTTCGGCTGCCGCACCGGCCTCGGCGTCCTGCGGCAAACAACCGCTGGCTGGGAGCTCGAGCGAATGATCGGCGGCGCGCCGCCTTACGTGCGCGAGTTTGCGGAAGAGAACGGAGCGCTGTGGGCAGGCACGACATTCGACGGCGCGCTGCGCATCGACAACGCGGCATCACCGCAGCCGAAGCTCACACGGCTCGAACGCGGCGAGACGTTTCTCCATGTGATTCGCGGCCGCGTCGGGTTCGTGATCGGCAGACGATTCCTGCGGCCGCAGGGCGACCGGCTGATCGAAGATCCGCTGACGAAACCGTTGAACGTGCGCGGCCCGTGGTTCCACATCGCGGAAGATGCGCAGGGCAGTCTCTGGCTCAACACGAGCCCGCCTACCGTGTTCAAGAAGAACGGCAACGGCTGGTCGCACGACGGCGAGCCGATCGTCAGCATCACCGTACCGAATGTGCAGTCGATGACGTGCGAGCGCGATGGCACGGTGTGGCTCGGATCGAATCGCGGGATGTATCGCTTCGATGCGAACACCCGCGCGCAATCGGCCGCTCCGCCGGCGCCGCTCATTCATCGCATCGATGCCGTCGGCACCGTGAATGACAATCGCACTTTGCGCCACGACTTCCGCCGGCTGCGCATCGAGTTCGCGCCCGTCTCCTACAGACCGGGCGTGATGTTCCAGTACCGCCTCGATCCCGCCGACGCGGATTGGAGCGCGTGGTCGCAGGAGACCTTCGTCGACTTCACGAATCTCGCGGGAGGCGACTACACATTCCGCGTGCGCGCCCGCGCACCGGAAGGCGCCTTCAGCGCGCCGACGATCTGGCGCTTCTCCGTCCTGCCGCCGTGGTATGCAACGCGGATGGCGTTCATCGTCTGGGTGCTCGCGCTCGCAACCGCGATCATGCTCATCGTGCGGATCCGCACGCATGCGCTGCATCGGCAGGCGGAAGTGCTGCGCGAGCGCATTGCGAATCGCACGCAGGCCCTCAACGAGAAGAACGAATTGCTGGAGCAGGCGAACGCCCGCCTGGAGCGGCTCTCACTCGTCGACGAGCTGACCGGCATTGCGAATCGCCGCTACTTCATGCGCTTTCTCGGCGAAGACTGGCAGAACGCGGTCCGCGATCACAGTTCGCTCGCGCTGATCATGATGGATCTCGATCACTTCAAGGAGCTCAACGACCGGCGCGGTCACATGGCCGGCGATGACTGCCTCCGCAGGATCGGTGAGTTTCTCGGAGCGACGGTGCGACGCAGCGGAGACGTCGCAGCGCGCTACGGAGGCGAAGAGTTCGCGGTGCTGCTGGTCGGCGCATCAGAGAGCGCCGCGGTTCAGATCGCGGAGCGGCTCCGCAGCGGAATCGCGCAACTCGAGATTCCGTATGACGAAACCGAGGCTTTGACGCTGACGGTGAGTTGCGGAGTCGCCGCGATGGTGCCCGCCGCTCGCGCGACGCCCGACACACTGATCGAACGCGCGGACCGCGCGCTCTATGCGGCGAAGAACAGCGGGAGAAATTGCATTCGCAGCGCGGCGTAGTGACTTGGGGGGTATGCGGATAGGCGGTTGCGCGGGCGCGAAACCGCGAGCCCTCGCGACCAATCGCTACTCCCCTGTGAACAACATCCCTACATCGAACCGCCAGCGGTCCGGGCCATCCTTCGCCGTCCGGCCGATCACGATCCTGTCGAATACCTCCGACTCGCCCAGCGCGGAGACGAACTTCGACATGCTGTACTGGTCCTTCGTAATCACTGCGAGATGAATGATCCCGCCCGTGTACATCTTGACGTCCACGACTTGCGCACCGGAGGGGAGCGACGCGATGATCACGCGCTTGGCTTCCGCCGGAATCGGCGCGCCATCCAGCTTGTCGCGCGACGAATAGACCGTCACCTGGTGCGTCGTACGCGCGCGGTCACCCATGAGATTGAACTGGCGCATGAGCGGATTCACATCGATCAGTGCGATGCGTCCCGGCGTCACCGTGACGTTGCCGCCGGCCGTGCGATTCGCTGCGCAGTTCACCACGACCTGATAGGTGTTCGGGATCAGATCGTAGAACCCCGCGGTCCCTTCGACGATCGGCTTCTGCGCGTCAGCGACGCGCACCTGACACCCGGCGTCGTTCGATTTGAGACGCACTTCGAGTCCGCCCTTGCGCGCACCCGAGTTGCGCAACACCATCGTGGAGAGCTCGACCTGTGCAGTCTGATTCTTCTCGACCAGAACATCGGTCGTCGACGTGCCTTGTCCCGGCAGCTCGAAACGCAGTTGGTGCTGCCCCATCTGCACGGTCGGAATCACCAGACCGTTCTGCTCCCGATTGGCGATGCCGGCCTGCACACCGTCGAGATAAACGATGACGCCCGGGTCCGTGTGAACCCAGATTGATCCCGTGCCGCCAAGCACGGTCATGGTCGTAAATAGAAGTGAAAGGAGTCGCACGCCGACATTATCATCCGCCGGGGGCGACATATTCCAATGCGGATTGCACATCTTTCGGCAGAAGTCACACCATTTGCCAAGACCGGTGGATTGGGCGATGTCGTCGGTGCGCTGCCGAAGGCACAGGCGGAGCTGGGACATCAGGTCACGGTCTGGATGCCGCTGTATCGCCAGGCCTGGGAAGCAATGCGCAAGCGCGGCATCGAGCCCGAGCCGGCCTGTGAGCCATTTCGCGTCGGCCAACAGGAAGTCGGCATTCTCCGTACGGTCTTGCCTGACTCCGAGGTTCCGCTGTTTCTCGTGGGCGCGGACGAATACTTCAATCGGCCGCACATCTACAGCTCGACGCTCTCCGGTGAAGACGACGGCATCATTCGCTACAGCCTTTTCGTCCGCGCCGTGTTCCAGGCGATGCATCGCCTCTGGAACACGCCCGAGATCCTGCATGCGCACGACTGGCACATGGCGCTCGCACCGATGGCGCTCAAGTGGGATAACCCGCGCGACTGGGTGTTCAACGAAACGGTCTCGGTACTGACGATCCACAATCTCGCCTATCAGGGCATTTATCCGCACAGGATGTTTCCCGTGCTCGGCTTGCCGTCAGGCGTGCAGGCGCAAGTCGACTGGGATGGCGCGATCAATCTGATGAAGGGGGGGATCGTCGCGGCAGATGTGATCACCGCGGTCTCGCCGACGTTCGCTCATGAGATCACGACACCCGATGGCGGCTTCGGACTCGACCGGATGCTGCGCATGCGCGGCGGCGACTTGATGGGCATCGTCAACGGCATCGATCCCTTGATCTGGAATCCTGCACACGACCGGCAGATCGCTCGTAACTACGATGCGAAGTCGCTGGCGGGAAAACTCGAGAATCGCCGTGCCCTGCTGAAGTCGACCGGCATGGATCCCAACGACCGCAGCTTCGTCGTCGGCATCGTCGGCCGTCTCACCCATCAAAAAGGCTTCGATCTTCTCTTCCCCGTCCTCGGCGATCTGATCGGATCGGGAGTGCGCTTCGTGATGCTCGGCTCCGGCGAGCGCGAGCTCGAGAACAAAATGCACTACTACTCCCATCACGCGAACGGAAAATTCTGGGGCTACGTAGGATTTCAGGAAGATCTCGCGCATCGCATCGAGGCGGGCGTCGACGCGTTCCTGATGCCGTCACGCTTCGAGCCCTGCGGACTCAATCAGCTCTACTCGCTGGCGTACGGAACGCCGCCGATCGTGCGGCGGGTGGGCGGACTCGCGGATACCGTCGTCGGCTACAACGGCCACAACCGCGAGGAAGCGACAGGCTTCACGTTCGATGCGGCAACACCCACCGCGTTGCGTGACACCGTGATGTGGGCGCAGCGCTGCTATCAGGATCCGATGCTCTGGACGCAGATCGCACGCGACGGCATGGCACAGGATTACTCCTGGAAGCACTCCGCGTATCTGTATGACGATGTGTATCGCGCGGTGCGGCGCCACAAGGGATTGGCATCCTGATTCTCGAGACGCGTACGCAGCGGCAGATTTTCTGGAGCGCGACGGGTCTCGTCATCATCACGCGCATCCTCGCGTTGTCGCTGACGTCGTGGGACTGGGACGAGATGCTCTTCTGCCTCGGACTCCGCGACTACGACGTTGCGGCATTCCGTCCACATCCACCCGGCTTTCCTCTCTTCATGCTCGCAGCGAAGATCATCCGGCCGCTCTTCGATTCGGACTTTCACGCATTGCAGGCGATCTCGCTCGCATCCGCATGCGCGTTGTTTCCATTGGCGTTTCTACTGGCACGAGCGCTTCGCTTCTCGTTCGCGACTTCGTTCCTCTCGTCATTGCTGTTCGTCTTCTTTCCAACGGTCTGGTTCTATGGCGGCACGGGGCTGAGCGATGTCACGGGAATTGCGCTGAGCCTCGCAGCGGCCGCGCTCCTCTTTATCGGAGCGGAAGGAAGGCCCGGTGTCTGGTTCGCCGGTTGTGTGGCGCTCGGGATCGCAGGAGGAGTGCGGCCCCAAACGATTCTCTTCGGAGCCGCTCCGTTTCTCACGAGCGCGTGGGCCATGCGGCGCGCATGGAAGCGCGTTGCCGGCGGCACATTGATCGTGTTGCTCATCGTCGCTGCTAGCTACACCGGCGCGGCGCTCGCATCGTCATCGGTCGCGGCCTATCGCGGTTCCGTCGGCAAGCTCGGCACGTATCTGCGAAACGTCGATTCGTTTCACAATCCGCACCGGCCGCCGGTCCGCACGCTGATCCCTGACTTTTTGCTGCACCCGATGGCGGGCGGACGTCTCGCAATCATCGTCGATGCGCTGGCCATCGCCGGTCTCGGCTGGGGTCTCGCAACACGCCGCGGGCCTCGCGTGTTGCTGGCCGCAGCGACGTTCCTCCCGTTTGCGATCTTCGCCCTCTTCATGCTCGATCCGCACTCCGTGCATCGCTACGGAACCGCTTACCTTGCTCTGTACGCGCTCCTCGCTGCTCACGGCATGGATCTCCTCACGCGCCGTCTGCCTCGCAGCGTTCCCATCGCATTGCTGTTGCTGATGACCGTTCGCTATGCATGGTGGACATGGCCAGCCATCGACGAAGTACGGCGGACGCCTTCGCCGCCCATCGCTGCGATGTCATGGATCAAGCAGCACCGCTTGCATACGAAGGTCGATGGCTCTCTCGTGCCGTGGCAGGCCTACTACGTGATCGATGACTCGGAGCCTCATCAGGTTTTCGCGACGGAGGGAATCCCGCTCGCCGCATCGGCAACGCACTTCATCCGTCCCCGAGGACGGACGTGGGAGATTGCGCGCCAACGCTACTTCGAGGTGACCGTCGCTCCCCTCTCGGATGATTGGACGTTCGGTGATGAGTGGTATGACCTCGAATACGATCAGAAAGCCTCGTGGCAATGGATGGGACACCACGCCAGCGCGACCTTGCCGGCAGCCGGCGAAACTCCGCAGCTCACGTTGACGTTCGAATGTGCCGCGCCCAACTCGCCCCTCGAGCTACGCGTGAATGGCGCCGTTCTCGATCGCGTCACGTGTCGCGACGAGCCGATGACACAACACTGGCCCGTCACCACGCACAACAAGCCCGCGACGCTGGAGCTGACGTGCGAAAAGACGGTTCGCGTCGGGAAGGATCCGCGGGAGCTGGGACTGAGGCTGTTGCAGTACGAGTGGCGATAGGCGGATGGCGGCCGCGCTCTCTCGTCATCCCGAGCGTAGTCGAGGGACCCGGGTGGGCGGGTGGTACGAAGCTCATGTCGCGCTCCTCCCACACACCCAGGTCCCTCGACTTCGCTCGGGATGACAATTCTTCACTCTGCGTTCTGCATCGCTTCTACCATCCGTCCCCATCAATGCCCGGCCGATCGGCGTCTAACCGGTGACTGCACCGGGGGCAACACTGGCGTCACCACACTTCCTGACGGCAACGCCGAGCCCGGGGCCAGCGCGTGCGCCTGCGTATCGCCGCTCCTGTTGTCGATCGAGATTGCGGTCGCGGCCACGCGCGCCGATCCGCTCGAGGCAACTACCGCAACCTGCACGTTCGTTCGATCCTTGCGGCGGTCGGCCTCATCGAGCCCGAGCGATGCGAACACGGTGTCGAGCGTCAGCTGCTGATTCGCCGCGATCGTGAAGTCCTTCTGTGCGATCGGCGTCGTGCGATTCGCCGATTCATACAAGCGCACCGTAACTGTGCCCGAGCTTCCCGCCATCTCGTTGAGGACGAGCATCCAGCGCGAGCCGCGCGTCGGATCCGTCGACTGTTCGAGTCCGTCGAAGAACAGCGGACGCTGCGACAGCAGACTCGCGCCGGTCAACAAATCAGAGGCGCTCGTCGGCAGCGGCAGCGTCGTCAGCGGCGCCGACGACGTCGGAGTCGGATTCGCCTTCTCCAGCACCGCGGTGACGCGGCCGCCATTCGTCGACGTCACCGACATACTCCCCGGCGCAGGCGTTGCGAGATTGAAGAGACTCGACACGACATCGTGGAACACGAGGCTCACTCCGCCCGGCACCGTGAAATTCTTCGTCTCGCCACTCTGCGTGCCGCTCGCAAGCCGGAAGAGCGCGTTGAACGTCGAGCTCGAGCCCGACGGCGCCGAGAACACCACCTCGGTCTTCTGCGGTGTCGATGACGACGAACCGCTCCCCGGCAGTACAGGCACGACCGTCGTGACAGACGGCGTGTCATCGGGTGCAATCATCCGGCGCGCGAGCGACGTCGCACTCGTCGTCTGATTGAACGACGTCGCGAGCGTCATCGCTCCTCGCTCTCCGCTCGCATCCGCGATCGTCGCGACGCCGGCGACACTCGCCCCACTTCCATCGGTGACCCTCACATCCACCCGTCCTCCATCGACGTTGTTCGGGCTCGAAGCAATGCCATCAATGTGGATGGAGCCGTAAGCCGGCACATTCACGGTCTCCGTGCCGATCCTCGAGCCATCCCCGTTGTAGACGTCCAGCACGACCGCCGCCTGAGCCACGCCCGTCGTTTCGACGAGCGTCAGTGAGGTAAACAATCCCGCCTGCTTCATCAAGCCGAGCACGCTCTGCGGTGCCGAGGCGCGCGCACCATCACCGCGGGCGACGATCGGAACGGTGTACGACGTCCCCGCGCCGAGCGTGACGATCGACGACGAAATGCTGACGAAGCCGAGACGCTCGCGCGGCAAACGCACTTCGATCGTGCCACGCGCGGGACGCGAAGCGCCGAAGATCTGCACGAGCGGATCGGTGAGCGTGACGACATCATTCGGCGGCGCAACGACGACAGCGCGCCGAACAGCAGACGCGTCGAAACCATCCTTCCCTTCCGGCGTGTACGTCAGCTCGACCTGCACTGGTTCGCCGCCGATGTTCGTGATCCACATCCGCGACACCACTTGCCTGCTCGCCGCCGAAATCCGGCTCACGGCCTCGGGCACGATCAGCGTCGACTCACTCGGGTCGAGCCGGCTCGCACGTCCGCCGGTCGAAGTCGTCACGTCGTTGTCCTGCACGAGCAGACGTGCGGAGCCGCCATCGCGCGTGCGCACTGTGAAGTAGGTGTAGCGCGGCAGCGAAGAACCACCCGGAGCTCTACTGCGGCGTGTGTTGAGTTTCACATCACGCGTGCTGTTCGGCGCAAGCGGCGTCGCGTTCCAGCCGCTCTCCGGCACCAGCCACACCTCCGGGCCGATCTCCGCGGCGAGCTCCATCGGCGTCGAACCGTTGTTCGTGATCGAGATCGTGAGCGGCGTACGCGTCGTGTCATCGCCAGCCGAAGAGAACGGCGCGAAGGCCGCATAGTCCGTCTGCAAGCCATTCACGCGAAGCTCAGGTGCAACCGTTCCACTGCCACCCACTTTGAGATTGACGAATCCGTACGGCGTCACCGCGAGTGACTTTCCCGTGGCCGCGGCGAAGATCACTCCTTCATACGATCCGGCGACATCGTTGCGCGGACCCGCATAGCGGATCTCGAACGTGCGCGGCACATGCGGCTGCAAGGTGACGAACGCCGCGTCGGTGCCTGCAGGATCGACGATGCTGAAAAACGGCGTCGCGCCGCCGAGCTCCTGACGTCCGATGATCACCTGCAGCGGAGCGTTCGTCACATTCTCCAGAGTGAACGAGCCGCGCTGCGAGTCGATGCGATCACCCACTGCACTGATCGCAGCGGCCGGCGGCACCGTGAAGACGACATTCGGCGGCGCATCCGTGACGGTCACGGAGCGGACATCCGAGACCGGTCCCGGCTTCGTCGGATCGCACGCGGGAACCGCGCGCACACGGTGATGAATCGTGCCGAGCGAGCTCGCGACGAATGCCGCGGAGCGCGCCCGCGTCACCTGTGCATCGAGAATCGTGACGAACGTCGCGCTCGTCGAACGCTCGACGAGATAGCCGCCGCCGGCATCGATGCCGGACGCCGCGGACCAGACGACCGTATACGTCGAACCGCTCGTCACCGCGGGCGGGGTGAATGTGAACGATGGTGCACCGGGAACCGTGCAGACGCGCGTCGTGAAGCTCACGACGCTCGATTGAATCGTCGCGCCGCAACCAAGCGCGTTCACGCGCCAGTAGTACTTCGTCCCAGGCAGAAGGTCCGCGATCGTGAGTTGTGCCGCGGAGAGTCCCGTTGCAAATGCAGGCGGCGGATTCGTCGTGCCGAAGTCGACGTTGAAGCCGCTCGCATTGGCAGACGTCCACTGCAGCGCGACCGGAGCGGCCACGTCGATCGCCTTATCGGCGGGCGAGGTCGTCGCAACCGTCACGCTCGAAGGCTGGCAACCCTGCCCCGCCGTGAATGAATGCACCGGCGTCGACGACGTGACTTGCGCGCTGCATGCAGCGTGCGCCGTGACGAACCAGAAGAGCGTTCCTCGCTGTGTGATCTGCAGGGATGTCGTCGTCAGTCCCGACTGGAAGAGCGACGGAGGATTCGAGGGACCGAGGAAGACGTCGTAGGTGGAGGCACCGGCAAGCGACTGCCATGTCAGCGTGAGCGGTGACGACACGGTCGCGTTGTCCGCAGGCGCGGTGGTATCGAACGTTCCCAACGCGCAGCCGCCACTCGTCGTGAAGTTCGCAATCGCAGACGTCGATGTGGCGAGCGGCGAGCAGAACGCATCGCCCTTCGCGACGATCCTCCAGTAGTAGCGCGTGGACGGAAGCAGGTTCGCAACGGTGACCGACGTTTCGGCAACATCGTTCGCGATGATCTTTGCCGGTGGGTTCGCCGTGTCGAGATAGACGTCGTAACGGAATGCTCCCGGCACCGCGCGCCACGAGAGCACGGGCGAGCGCGAGGAATTGTCGGCAGGATTCGTCAGTGTCGTCGCATCGAGCGCTGCCCGGCACGCGTAGATTGCGCGCACGCGATTGTTCGCCGAATCGCTGACGTAGACGTCGCCGGCAGAATTCACCGCAATGCCGGAGAGCTGATATCCGAGGTTCAGTTTCGCGGCGGTGGCGGGACCGTTGTCTCCTCCGAAATCGCCCAGGAAGTAGCGGATGGAGGAACCGGCGACGGTGGAGATGGTCTGCGTCTTCGCATCGATCTTTCGAACGCGGTGAAAGCGTCCGTCGGCCATGAACAGATCGCCGGTTCTCTTGTTGATCGCGATGTGGCGGGCCGTGAAGGAGCCATCCTTTGCCGGGCCACCGTCGCGAGGATCATCGTCCGTCCCTGCCGGGCCGCCCGCGTAGGTCGTGATGTTCTGCGTCTTCGCATCGACGCGACGGATGGCCGCATTGTTGGCGTCGGCGATGAAGAGATTTCCATCGGCATCGAAGGCCAGTCCCGCCGGCTCATTGAGCGAGGCTTGTGTCGCCGTGCCGTCGTCGCCACTGTAGCCGGCTTTGCCGTTGCCGGCCACGACGGTCATCGCCTTCGACTTCGCGTCGATGCGATGAACCACGCTTGCGTCTCGATCGGTGAAGTAGAGATTGTCATTCGCATCGAACGCCAGTGCTGAGGGATACATGCGATCGATGGTTGCGTACGTCGAGATCTTTCCGTCGGTCCCGATCTTCCAGATTCTCGGCGCGTGCGGGTCGGCCGCGTAGAAGTTCCCCTGCGAGTCGAGGGCGACGTCGAGCACGGCACCGATGACTGCATCCGTGGCGTCGAATCCTTCCTGATTCTCACCATAGAATCGGCCGACCGTCCCGGCTACTGTTCGAATCGTGCCGGTTGCGGCGTCGACTCTTCGCACGACGTTGTTCAATGCATCGGCGATGTAGAGATCACCGTTGCTGCTCATCGCCAGCCCGAGAGGAGTGGAGAGCACCGCGGCATTTGCGACGCGGCCGTCGCCGATGAACTGGCCGCCGCCGGCATACCGGCTGAGCTCACCGGTCGCCTTCGTCCACTTCTGAATATCGCCGTTGGAGTCGTCTTCGATGTAGGCGTTTCCGCTGGCGTCGAACACGAGTCCGAGGATGAGTCCGAACGGGCTGGTCAGGGTCGTGATGACGCCCGAGGACTTGTCGATCTTTCTTACGCTTCCGATCTGACCGATGCAGAGATTCCCGTCGGGATCGAACGCGAGTGCAATCGGATTGTCGAGTTGCGCGGCCGTCGCCTGACCGCCGTCGCCGTTACCACTCGAGGTCGGGGGCTGACCGTTCCCGGCCACGGTCGTGACGTTGAGATTCTTGTCGATCTTCCGGACGCGAAGATTGTAGAGATCGGCAACATAGATGTTGCCGGCACCATCCGCGGCGAGACTGAGCGGCGTGTTGAAGCGCGCATCCTTCGAAGGTCCGTCCGCGAAACCTGACGCGCCATCAGCGGCGCCGGCCGCCGTCTCGATGATCTTCGTCTCCATGTTGATGCGCCGGATGCGATTGCCGTTGTAGCCAGCCTCGCTGATCCAGAGGTAACCGCCATTGATGAGGACACCCCACGGCCGCGACAACACGGCATCGGTCGCTGCGCCTCCGTCTCCGACGCCGCTGGTCTGCGTTCCGCCGCCGGCGAATGTCGTGATGACGCCGCTCTTCGCATCGACACGCCGGATGCGGCTGTTCTCCGAGTCGGCGATGTAGAGATTGCCCTCGGCGTCGAAGGCGATCGTGTTTGGTCCATTGAGCGTGGCGTCGATGGCGCGGCCGCCGTCTCCGCTGAATCCCGAACCGCCGTTTCCGGCGACGTCGAAGACTCGCGTCGTCGCTGCATCGACGCGGCGAACCCGCCCCGCGCCGACCTCGACGAAGTAGAGGTTTCCGCTCTTGTCGAGCAGCATTCCGCGCGGACCATGAGTCGGAACGTCGAGGGCGAGCTGGCCTTGATCGGAGCCGCCGCCGGCGACGGTGAAGATCGACTGCGCGGAGGCGACGCATGCATGGAGAGAGAAAACGATGAGCAGCAGACGTCGCATAAGGTTGGATGGTAGCACTCGCCTCGATGCCGGACGGCGTTCACAACCTTACGGTACAGTCGTAGACCCGGCCGTCATCCTCGCATGCGATCGACACCTCGAACGGGTCAATCGATTCGATCCGCAGCCCGTCGCGTGGAATCGTCCCTTTCGCTGCGATCACGTGCCGCGAAGGTCCCGCCAGCTCCTTGACGAGCCACGCGAAGCCCTGCCCGGTGTCGCAGCTCTGCAGCACGATGGTCGCATCGGGAGCAAGCGAGTTGACGAACGCCGTCAGTGCATCGCGCGACGTCGCATCGATCGTCCGCTGATCGCGGCCCGAGAACGACATCGCGAACGCGTTGCCGTGGCCGCTGAGGATCACGAGCGACGCGCCCTTCACATCGATGCCGAACAGCTCGCGTGCGCTGCCCACTTGTTCGTGCACGTCGACGTCATAGCGTGCGCGAAGAGCGTCGATGAGCAGACGCTGATGCGACGTGTAGAACAGCGGCCGGAAGATCGCATGTTCGCGCGGATAGATCACCACCGCGCGAGGCTGCGCGAGGGCGGGAAGAGTGAACAACGCAAAGGCGAGGACGAGCCGCATCACGCCACACGCCCACCCGGGTCCCTCGACTTCGCTTCCAAGAAACTTCCAGTGTTTATGCGGGTTTGCGCCGACTAGTCCCTTCTCCCCCGCACGGGGGAGAAGGTGCCGAAGGCGGATGAGGGGGCTCTCGTTCGCGCGT
>JACXTT010002544.1_pt1 | contig 28798 bp, 21 predicted proteins | sample 9270951 | NCBI WGS metagenome assembly JACXTT01 (sample SAMN15532306, study PRJNA645909) | rock metagenome | isolation source: weathered quartz diorite | place: Puerto Rico | collected 2017-06-21 | reverse complement strand
GATGTTTTATTGGAAAACGGCAAGATAAAGGCGGTAGGTAAAAATCTTTCAGCCGCTGGAGCAAAAGTAATTGATGCCACTGGCAAGCACATATCTGCCGGTATTGTTGATGAGCACTCGCATATCGCTGCAACCGGGGGGATTAACGAAGGTACACAATCGGTTACCTCAGAGGTGCGCATTGCCGATGTTATTGATGCGGAGGATATCAACCTGTACCGGCAACTGGCTGGTGGGGTAACTACATCGCACATATTGCATGGTTCGGCCAATGCTATTGGCGGTCAAACCCAATTGATCAAACACCGCTGGGGTATGCTGCCCGAGGAGATCAAAGTTGCTGGCAGCGATGGTTTTATCAAGTTTGCCCTGGGCGAGAACGTAAAAGGGAGCAATAATGGTCCTGTCGCCAATAATTCGGCCCTGCGCTTTCCGCAAACACGCATGGGGGTTGAAGAGGTATATATAGATGCCTTTACACGTGCCAAAGAATACAAAGCGGCCCGTGCTGCAAAAGGAAGCACCACCCGCAGAGACCTGGAACTGGATGCCCTTGTTGAGATATTGGATAACAAACGCTTTATCACCTGCCATTCCTATGTGCAATCAGAGATCAATATGCTGATGCATGTGGCCGATTCGATGGGTTTCCGTATCAATACTTTCACGCACATACTGGAAGGTTACAAAGTGGCTGATAAAATGAAAGCGCGCAATATTGCCGGTTCCACATTTTCGGACTGGTGGGCATACAAAAGCGAAGTGGCCGAAGCTATCCCATACAATGGTAAGCTGATGCATGAGGTTGGTTTGGTAACCGGCTTTAACTCTGATGATGCGGAAATGGCCCGCCGCCTTAACCAGGAAGCCGGGAAAGCCGTAACCTATGGACATATGAGCGAAGAAGATGCTTTAAAACTGGTAACTCTGAACCCTGCAAAAATGATGCACATAGATAACCGCATAGGTAGTATTAGGCCGGGTAAAGATGCCGATATTGTTTTATGGTCGGCCGATCCATTGTCTGTTTATGCCGTTGCCGAAAAAACCTTTGTTGATGGTGTGCTGTACTGGGACATTGAAAAGGATGCCGAAAAGCAAAAAGCCGTAGCTGCGGATGAAGCCCGCATTATACAAAAAATGCTGGAAGCAAAAAGCAAAGGCGCTGCCACACAAAAGCCAACAAATACCCGTCGCCGGCTTTATGAGTGTGAAAGCGTAGAAGAGGACAATTTTGTAGTGGTCGACGATTATACAGACATGGAGCGGGCCAAACAGGCGGCACGCGAAGCAAGAGATCGTAACGAGCAATAATTTATTTATATGAATCAAGAACCAAGAGTCAGGAATCAAGAGAGAAGTTGACCTTCTGTTTTAATTCTTGATTCTAACATCTTGGCTCTTAGTTTAAAATCAGCATGAAAAAAACTATATTAAGTTTAGGAGGATTATTGCTTGGCATTTCCTTCTCATACGGGCAGGCAAACATATCACCTGCCAAAGCACAAGTAAAACCGGTAGTGATTACAGGTGCAACTATACATATTGGCAATGGACAGGTAATTAATAACGGTTACATTACTTTTGTAAAAGGTAAGATCACCGGTGTTGGAGAAGGTGCCGCGCCAAGCGTAACCGATGCCGACGTGATTGATGCCACAGGCAAACAGGTGTACCCAGGGTTTATAGCCCCAATGACCACATTAGGTTTAATTGAAATAGAAGAAGGTGCCCGCGGTACGGTTGACGATACAGAAACAGGTGACCTTAACCCGCATGTACGCTCATTGGTGGCCTATAATGCCGATTCAAAAGTTATCCCAACAGTACGTTCCAACGGTATTTTATTGGCCCAGCCCACACCAAATGGCGGGATAATTTCAGGAGAATCATCCGTGGTGCAATTAGATGCCTGGAATTGGGAGGATGCGGCTTATAAAAAAGATATGGCTATTCATTTAAACTGGCCTGTAGCGGCCGGTGGTCGTGAAAGGAGAGGGGCAGCCTTGCCAGTACCCGGAGTTGTACAGGAAACACCGGCCCAGCGTGCCCAGAAAAAGGTAGATGAAATCACCAGCCTGTTTGAGCAGGCCAAGGCCTATGCAGAGATAGCTAAGCCTGCGGTAACCAATATCCGCTTTGAGGCTATGCGCGGTTTATTTAATGGTACCAAAAAGCTGTTCATCATTGCTGATAATGCCAAAGAAATAGGGCAGGCAGTTGCATTTTCAAAACGCTTGGGCATTTTGGCTGTAATTGTGGGTGGTAAAGAATCATACCTGGTTACCGACCTGCTCAGAGACAATAATGTACCGGTAATTATCCGCGAAACCCAGGCTTTGCCAGATAGGGACGAAGACGATGTTTACCTGCCTTATAAGTTACCCAAGCTGTTACAGGATGGCGGCGTGCTTTATGGCTTAACCGGTACAGGTTTCTGGCGCCAGCGTAATTTACCTTTTGAAGCAGGACAGGCGGTAGGGTATGGCTTAACCAAAGAACAGGCACTATCCATGATCACCCTAAATAATGCCAAAATACTAGGTATCGATAAAACTACAGGTACTTTGGAAACCGGAAAGGATGCCAACCTTTTTATATCCAAAGGCGATGCCCTGGATATGATAGGCCTTGATGTGGAAACCGCTTTTATACAAGGCCGTAACATCAACCTGGATAATCTCCACAAACAACTTTACAAAAAGTTTAGCGACAAATATGGCTTAAAGCTATAAAAGTGGGTTTACATGGGTTTACACTTTTTATGATTTTTATGTATTTAATTAACTGATTTACAATTGGTTGTGTGTATTTTGTTGCGATAAAGTGGGTTTACATGTTAACCCACTTTATTTGCGTAAAAGGGTCAAGGCCATGTGCGATTCCTTCCCTCGGGAAGGGGAAGGAAGTGGTTTATGGAACAGGGTAGTCATCGCGCGTAGAAACCCCTCCCCGCCATTACACCAGCCCATCACACCCCTCCCGAGGGAGGGAATTAAAAATCTTTTGCTTTTATGTCCCCTCAGGGTCTCCCGGAGGGGACCCTGAGGTTAACGCAGGCGAATCTCTCTGAGAAACCCCTCAAAACATAAAATAATGTTAACAAATTGTTTAAAAAAACTTGTTCATTCTTTTAATTGCCTATTAGTTTAATTTTATAAATTGCCCGGGCAATATGAGTAAATACTTGATCCTTCTTCTTTTTATAGGCCTTACCACATCGCTGTTCTCCAAAACGCATGTGCGCAGATTTAAATTAACTCATAAAATAAAACATGCAAATGCCAGTTTATCAACGGATAGCGTTTCTGCAGATACGCTTTTGCATTTTGCACAATCTCTCTTAGGTACCCGCTATCGTTCCAGATGTTCTGATCCTTTGGTAGGGTTTGACTGTTCGGGATTTGTGAGTTACGTTTTCAAAAAATTTAACTTTAATGTACCCCGTTCCTCATGCGAGTTTATTAGTGTGGGTACAAAAGTACGATTAGAGGATGCCCGGCCTGGTGATATTATCCTGTTTACAGGTACCAAAAAACATACCCGCCGAATTGGTCATGTGGGTATCGTATACTGCAACTCCAGCGATGAGTTTAAGTTTATCCACTCTACATCGGGTAAAGAACATGGCGTTACTATATCCAATATGGACGAAAGGTATAAACGTCGCTTTGTACAGGTTATCCGCTTATTAATTTAACAAATTATACACCCAATTTGATATAAAAAAAGCTTCTTTGATCATCAAAGAAGCTTTTTTATGACGATTTTCCGTCCGTTTAACAAATAATTAATTCTTCTGTTGGGAAAGAAAGGTAATGAGCGAAGCGAATTCCTCGTACGATAGCGCGTTGGCCAAACCTACTGGCATCATGGATGTTTTCAATTCCTTGCGACTGATCACATCAGCGGCTTTGATGGTGAAAACATTACCCGTTATATCCCTCATCACTATTTTTTGGGCCGATTCCTCGGTAATAAAACCCATATAGTTTTTGTTTCCTTTTGCAGATATGACAACGGTGGCAAAACCCTGTGAAATTGACGCGCTTGGTTTAAGAATCGACTCGGCAATTTGTTGCCTGGTCATAATGGAACCGATTTGTCCCATAAACGGACCTTTCAGCTTTTCGCCTCTGGTGAGGCTATGACAAGCGATGCAGCCTTGACGCGCAAAAAGGGCTTTCCCTTTTAAAGGATCTCCTTTTATTTTAGCGATCATGATCATGACATCTTCGATAGAAGTTTTTCCGATCTGGCCTTTCTTGTTGGTGATCTTGGCCAGGTCAATCTTAACTTCTTTCTGGGCAGTACCTTTTTCTTCACCGCCAAACGCTGTAATCCCCATTTGATGACGGGCATTTAAATTGGCGAAAAACTGTTTCCCGGCAGGGCTCGATTTTGTCCACTGAGCTTTTAAAAATTGCTCAATCCGTGGAGAGCCATCCCAGGTAACGCCTTTGTAAATTGGCCCGTGCGAATCGGGTCTTGTACCCCACCACCAGGAAGCATCATAATCGGCTTCTTTTTTATAAAGGCGGGATAGGGTTACCAATATCTGTTTTTTAGTTTTATCATCCTTCACTCTGGCATAGGCTTTAATTAAGCCATCAACGGCCTTAGCATCATACATATACCTTAAGGCCCATAAAGCCAGGGTTGAGTTTGGAGTGCCGATCGCATTTACACAAGCATCTACGGCGTTCATGCCCACCAATGCCCTTACCGCCAGGTGCGGCAGTATAATAGGCGAATTCGGTTTGGCATGAGGGCCTTCTTCATTTTTGGCTGGCGCCACAAAAGTAGCCGGAACCGGTGTGGCTAATAAAGCCTGCGCCGCGGCTATTCTGCCCAGACGATTCAGACCTACGATAGCTGCTACTTCAACCCGTTCAGATGGGTCTTTCAATCCGGATAAAAATGGTTCAATAGGCACGTTTTGAATACCAGCTTTTCTGTCGGCCAGTGCTCTTAATGCAAATTCTCGTAAATCTTTATCCTTCGTAAGCAGTGCTAACGCAGGTATCCCATTTTCGCGGGTTGCTTGGGCATAAGTATACAGTCCCGCAACGCGGCTGTATAGTGGCAGGCTTGCATCATTTGCAATTTCGAGCGATAGTTTACCTGCTTCTGGTCTGTTCAGAAGCTCCTGAGATGCGTTTAGCCGGGCCACTGCGCTTGCTGATTTCAATAAGTTTGCCAGATCGCTTGCCGAAGCCGCTTTAAGATCAGGGAAAGCTTTGTAGGTCCAGTTATTGGGTACAGCTCTTGCCACATAGCCTTTGGCTGCATCGCCGGAATAGCCAGCACCATCCCATGCGGATAGATAGAGCCTTCCAGATCCATCTACATCTAAATCGGTAATTTGTGGTAACTGGATAAATTCTTCTTCTTTTTGCTGAAAGCTGGCGCCATCGGGTTTTAAACGGTTAATATAAAGCTCGCTTCTTCCCCAGTCGGCTGTCATAGGTACATGATTGTATTTTTCGGGCCAGGTGGGTTCGTCCATAAATAAGGAACCTGTGCCTGATCCACCTCCTAAATCAACCAGGGCGGGCAAGATCTCATCGGTAAAGTGCTGAAACAGTACCGGGTATCCGTATTCGCCGGATTGGATGTGATGCGAAAAACGAATGTTCCACCCGCCGCCATCATTGGTATTGTCACGGGTGAAAACGTTCATGTAAGGATCGATAGCTACATCATATATGTTTCGGGTTCCATGGGTGTAGATCTCCATCTCGGTTCCATCTGGCCGTACCCTAACAATGCCGCCACCCAGCATAGTTAATTTTTTGCCGCTGCGGTCTACAGCATCGTGAAACCCAAAATCGCCCACTGCAATATATATCCAGCCATCAATACCCATGCGTATGCCATTGGTAGCATGGTCTGTACCACGTTCGGCCAGCATATGGGCGTTACTGATATGCTCAATAAGCGGTTTTGGCGGCCCGTCGGCAATACCGTCATGATCTTTGTCGGTAAAAACTTCCAGGTTCATCCCAGTTGCCTTACCAGTTTCTTTTGAAAAAACGGTGTGCATTACAAAAACCTGATCGCCCATAACCAGGATACCGCGAGGGTCGTCAACCTCGGCAAATTCTGTATGCTTGTCTATCTTGCCGTCATTGTTACTGTCTACCAACCGGATGATTTTTCCTTTCCCGGGAGTTTTGCCCAGTGAACCGATCATGTCAACACCAACATATACCTCGCCTGTTGGCGCTGTTGCTATACAGGCCGGACTTGGTGTAAGATCGGGGCCGGCAAATCTGGTAATGGTTAATCCATCGGGCCCACGTGCAGTATCTTTTTGCCCGACATTTGATGCCTGGTTTCGATTTAGCAAAGCATACTTACTTTGCGGATGATTTTCTTGTAAGAAAGAACCTGCGAAATATCGAAGTATACCTAAAAAAACTACGACAAAAAGCAGGTTAAAAGAAAGTTTTAGCATAAGGTTAAAATTTAGGAAATAATTGGTGCTGTTAAATCGATAAATTTATGTGTTTCATTTAATGATAGGTACATTTATTTTACCTAATTTATTATAGGTGTTTTGTTTTTAAATGATAGGATAAGTGATTTTTAGTTTTTTTATAACTGAATTGTTTGATACATTTATTCTTTTACTAAAAAGAACATGAAACAAATAGCTTCAATTTTGGTACTTTCTGCCGTGTCCTTTGGGGCATTTGCGCAAGAACCCAATACTAAACTTAATCTGGCTACACCAAAGCCCGAGTTTACAATTATTAAAAACAACCAGGCAACGGCGGTTAAAAATCAGGGTAATTCCGGAACCTGCTGGTGTTTTGCCACTACGTCGCTTGTAGAAAGTGAAATGCTTGCTAAGAAGGAAAAAGACCCAGACCTTTCTGAAGTTTACACGGTGTATAATTTATATATAGATAAAGCCGAAAAATACATTCGCAGGCGCGGTAATACCCGGTTTACCGAAGGTGGTATACAACAGGATGTGATGTTTGCTGCCGATAATTTTGGTTCTATGCCGCAGGAAATTTACCCAGGTGTGGGCCGCGATACGGTACTAAACCACGACGGACAAATGGAAGGCAAATTAAAAGCCTACCTTGATGATCTGTTAAAAAACAACCCCGATACCATCCCTGCATCCTGGAAAGTTAACTATAAATCAATTTTAAACAGCTACCTTGGGGCACCACCGGAAACTTTTAGCTATAATGGGAAAACCTATACTCCAAAATCGTACGCGGCAGAATTTGTTCCGCTTAAACTTTCGGGCTATATAGGGTTAACATCTTTCCAGCATCATCCTTATAATACCACTTTTGCTATTGAGGTTCCTGATAATTATAACAGCAACATGTTTTATAATTTACCGCTTGATGAATTTATAAAAAGCGTTAAAGCGGCTGTGCTGCAAGGTTATACAGTTGCCTGGGATGCAGATGTGAGTAACAAAGGCTTCCAGATGAAAAAGGGATTTGCCAAATGGGTTGATAAGGATGACGAGTCAAAAGATTTTGCAACTTTTACAGAGAAAACTCCAACGGCCGAAATTCGCCAGGATTTGTTTGACAGGCAGGTTACCCAGGATGATCACCTGATGCAAATAACCGGCCTTGCCAAAGACAGCAAGGGCAACGAATACTTTTTGGTTAAAAATTCCTGGGGTAAAGGAGCAGGTCCTTTTGGCGGATACATATATGTGAGTGTTCCTTACTTTGCAATAAATACCATATCGGTAGTTGTAAACAAAAAAGCCATACCTGCTAATTTGGTAGCGAAAATTGGCGGATAATAACTTATTATTGAAAATAATTATAAAGAAGCCGTCACGAAAGTTCGAGACGGCTTCTTTTTTGTCATAGGTAAGAACATATCAAATTATTTCTTTTGGGGAAATCCGGTCGGGGGCTTAAAATAAACTTACCTGTTCTGTTCCGGGACTTTGTAATTCATGTTGATAGGTACGAATCAAGCCAATCAGATCCGGTCCATATTGTGTTGCTTTCTGCACACCGATTCCTTTGATGGTGCTCAGCGCTTTAAGCGTATCGGGTAGTTTTTCGGCTATAGCCAATATCGTCTTCTCAGAAAGTACCATATTGGGCATAATGCTTTCTTTTATTGCCATTTTTTCTCGCCACTCCAACATTTGTTCGTATAGTTTTTCATTGGGTGGGGCGTTCAGTGCCTTCAGGTAGGAGCGGTCATGGGTTTTAGCTTTGTCTTTGGTTCTGTCCAGATAAGAGGCTGTTGTAAACGGAACTTGCGCAAAATATTCCATCAGCCGGATACGGTTCATTAACCAAACAATAAGTTGGTCTGCCTTTTTGGCTAATTCTTTTGATTGCCCTATCAACTCTGGTAATTGTTGATATAGGCTTTCGGTAGTGGCAGTTAGTTTCTCGAGAAAATAAGCAGCGGCCTGTACACTTCGTTCTACATTGAGCTGTTTGGCAAATTTAGCAGCGATGCTAATAATGTCTTTCTCCAGGTCAGGTAGTAGTGTTTCGAAACCTTTGAGCCTGGTTTGCAGCGCACTGAAATTAAATAATTCACCGAGTAAATACTTTTCATATAGCAATTGGTCGCGCTGAAGTGTGTTAACATCGGGTGTGATTAAAGCGGCCTGCTCGTTAAAGCGAATGACTGCCGGGTCGCCGATAATATTATGGGCGCCGATAGGATTACGTAAAACCATACCTGATAAAGTACGGCAACGGCTCAGCGCTACATAGGCCTGCCCCGAGGCAAAAGCCTCGCTCACATCAATAATAGCTTTATCAAAAGTTAAGCCCTGACTTTTATGAATGGTGATAGCCCATGCCAGTTTTAACGGTATCTGTGCAAAACTGCCGGCATTACTTTCATTGATAGCCTCACCATCCATTTGATATTTAACATTCGTCCATTCCGCGGTTTCTACCTCAATTTCTTTATCGTTCAGGTTACATTGAACAAATACGGTATTACCCTCTATGCGGCTAACAGTACCGATCTTGCCATTATAATATAGTTTTTCGGCCGAGCCATCATTTTTTACAAACATCACCTGCGCGCCGATTTTGAGTTTGAGCTTGGTTTCGGTGGGATAGGCATCCTTAGGGAAATCTCCACGTATGGTGGCTGCAAATTCAAATTCCTGCCCGTGTAAAGCTTCCAGAAATTCCGTATTTACCTGCTGGGCTATATTGTTGTGTGTGGTGAGCGTAATGTAAGGGTCATCGGCGGTTGGTCTGAATTCGGGTACGTAGCGGGCATTCAATAACCTTAAACTTTCCTCGCTGATCTGCTGGTTGCGTACTTCATTCAGGATATCAACAAAGGCTTGTTCTTTTTGACGGTAGATGTGGTTCAGTTCGATGCGGACATAAGATGCCTTTTGCATGGCCAGCGCACTAAAAAAATAAGGAGTGGCATAATAACGGCTTAACAATACCCATTCTTCGTCACGGATGATAGGGCTCAGCTGCGAAAGATCCCCGATCAATAATAGCTGTACACCACCGAAAGGATGGGGTGATTCTTTAACATTCCGTAATATCAGGTCAATCTGGTCCAATACATCGGGCCGCACCATACTAATTTCGTCAATAATCAGCAGTTCCAGGTTATCCAGCAGTTCCTTCTTTTCCTGACTATAATGAGTGTCGGGCCGATCATTCCCACCGGGTAAAAGCGGCCCAAATGGCAATTGAAATAAGGAATGGATTGTCATGCCACCCGCGTTAATAGCTGCAACGCCGGTAGGAGCCGCTACGGCCAGTTTCTTTTTCGAGGTATGCTTTAAGTTTTGCAGGAAAGTGGTTTTTCCTGTACCTGCCTTACCTGTAAGGAAAACAACCGTATTGGTTGATTCCAGGTAATCGGCGGCCAGTTGCATCGCGGGATTAAGTTCACTCATTCGTTTACAATAATAGCATTATCCATAGAATTCATCCTAAATGAAAAGAGCTTTCAAGTAGAAAGGTTTTTAAATAGCAGGTTAAAGATGTTGGCTTTAGTTTTTGGCATATTAAATCACGGGTTGTAAAGTTAATACTAAAAATATTAGTATTTTATTTATCTTTGGAAAAAAATTATAACCCTTAAAAAATGACTACGCATAGCTATCTGACCAGGGAGGCTAAAGCTTTTGTAAAGCGAATCAATGGCCCCGATGAAATCATAAGGGTAGTGCCCGGCCATCTGCCCGGCAAAGTAATTCAATGTTATCAGTTATACACTGCTTTTGAAGAAAAGCCTGATAACCTGGGCTGCATTTTATTTGATGAAAAGGGATACTGGATTTATGATGGCGACCTATTATCTGTCGGAGAGCAGGAACAACTGGCTAATTTTATCATCAATTATGTAGAAAGGTTATGAAAAAGACAATTAATTATAGATTGACCTTAGCGGAAAAGCAAATATTGAAAGCCAAAAAAGTAAGCCAAAAATTATTGCAGAACTACGCCCCGGATGAGATTGCCACCCTGTTGGAGGCCTCTGTTCAACGGGCCCGGGAATTAAACGCGCTTGCGGAATTTCAAAGTATACCATCGCTGGGTATTAATTTTGCAGAAGAGCTCATCAGCCAGGGATACTACACGCTGGAGCAACTCAAAGGGAGGTCGGCAGTAGAGCTTTTTAATGCTTTTGAACAGCACTGCGGTACCTGGGCCGATCCTTGCGTGGAGGATTCCTATCGTTTGCTGGTACATTATATTGAAAACCGCGACGACAGTAAACGCTGGTGGGATTTCACGGCCGAACGCAAGGCTTATCGCGAAAAATACGGATTCCCCGCAAACCGCCCTCAAAAGCCCTGGTACCAAAGCGGAAAGTATTCCCAAATGAATAACGAACAAATTGATTAAGGCGCTAACGTGAGGGGAGATAATCCGGAGTAATTGATTCTGTAGCTGGTTTTAAATTTTGTTCCTTTAAAAAGTAGTATTTCATAATGGGACCTGATATAATCATGGTTACTATGGTCATCACTACCAAACCTTCAAATACGGGTTCGTTGATTATTTTTGCCTGTAAAGCCAACAAGCCCAAAACAATTTCCTGTGAACCACGGGCATTCATCCCGAAAGCAACGGCTATTGATTCATTTTTGCTCATACCGCTCAGTATACTGCCTATTCCTGCACCTACAAGCTTTGCAAGGCACGCTATGATCAGGATAATGGCTACAACTTCAAGGTTGAAATTGGCAATAAAGTTGAGCCTTAAGCCAACTGAAGCAAAAAATAAGGGAGCAAGCACATTGATAGTAAACTGATGAAGCACATGTTTATGTTTTTCGGTAAAGTATTCGGAGTCGTTGATTCCTACGCCAACTAAAAAAGCACCAAAAACACCACGTACGCCAAGTCCTTCTGTAATACAGGCGCTAATGAGGCATAAGCAAACGGCAACCGTGAGTACCCTCCCAGATTTATTTTTTTTACCAGCAAATGCTAGTAGTTTATGCATTAGCCAGCGCCCCGCAGTGAGCATAAAAATGGCATAAACTATAACGGTACTTACCTTCCAGAAAGAAGCATCCTGTTTACCGGCATTCATGAGCTGGATGATCACCGAAAACAGTATCCAGCCTAAAAAATCATCAACCATAGCGGCGGTAAGTACAATGTTGCCAATGCGGGTATTCAGGATATCCAGGTCGAGCAATATTTTGGTTATAACAGAAAGTGCAGTAATGGATAACGCCGTACCAAAAAAAAGCGAGGTTACCAGCTGGTTGTTAAAGCCGTTGGCGAAATGACTTTGGTAAAGAAACCAAACCGAGCCAAAGCCAATAGCAAATGGAAAAAGGATGCCGGTAAGACTTATGCTGATAGCCTGCTTACCATTTTGACGGATCTGTTTCAGATCTACCTCAAAGCCGGCAATGAACATCAGCAGAATGATACCAATATTGGCTATCCCGTCAAATGCCTCAAAGGAGTGAGGTGCGGTAAGGAAAATACCTTTAAACAGATCCGGAAAATATAATCCCAAAAGGGTAGGGCCTACAATGATACCTGCAAAAATTTCGCCTATGATGGCCGGTAATTTATACCTGCGGCAAAGCTCCCCCAGCAAACGCGCCGGAATAAGAATAATTAAAAGTATAAGCAAAAAATGTACGATCTCTGCCGAACTGAGTTTGGAAATCATGATTGGTAATTATTGCAGGTTTTCTTTTACTTCTATCCTAAGCTGATGCGTATTAAATACATGTGAATATGGTTGAACGCTTTTTGTTAAAAACACACTCCCGCCAATTACGCTATGGTGACCAATCACTGTTCTGCCGCCCAATATGGTGCTGCGTGCGTAAATAATCACGTTATCTTCAACCGTTGGGTGACGCTTGATATCTGATAATACCTTGCTTACCTGTGATGCACCCAGTGTTACTCCCTGATAAATAGTGACGTTTTTACCTATGATGCTGGTTGCCCCAATTACTATGCCTGTACCATGATCAATACAAAAAGGGACGCCTATAACTGCCTTGGGATGGATATCAACCCCGGTTTTACCATGGGCATGCTCGCTTAATATTCTTGGTAAAATGGGGATGGAAGCTTGTGTTAGTTTATGAGCTATCCGATAAACCGCAATGGCATAAAACCCAGGATAGGAAACAATAACTTCATGAACACTGATAGCAGCCGGATCATTTTCATAGATCATCGACGCATCATGGCGTAAGTCCTGGTAAATCTCGTCGAGCGAATCATAAAAAAGACTGACCGCTTTTTGTATATCGATATCCCGTGGATCAAGGTAACTGAGCAGGATGTTCTCCAGGTCGATCTGGTTTTTCTTCAGATGACCGCCATAAATGGATAATTTGTTTGACCGGTTATTCGGAAACAGGAACTCAAACAGATCAAACAACCACCCAACGCAATCGCGGATGGATGGTGTAGCTTCCCACTCTGCTTTATGGGTTTGATAAAGCAGCTCAATAAAGCTGTCGAATTTATCGTCTTTCATGTAATGGCTTATCGTTTAAGACTGTGAAGCGTATTTACCAGCAAATCAATTTCGGCACAGGTATTATAAAATGCCAACGATGGCCTCACCGAGCTTTCGACACCAAAACGGCGCAATATAGGTTGCGCACAATGATGGCCTGAACGAACCGCTATACCTTCTTTATTTAATGCCGCGCCAACGTCTTCTGTTTTATAACCATCCAATACAAATGATATTACGCTTGCCTTGTCTGGTGCTGTGCCTATCAAACGTAAACCTTTAACCTCTTTTAAAAGCTGGGTAGCGTATACAAGCAGGTAATGCTCATATTTTGCTATAACAGGCATGCCTATCCGGGTAACATAATCAATAGCGGCTCCAAGGCCAACTGCGTCTGCAATATTTCCGGTTCCGGCCTCAAATCTGGCGGGAGCGTCATGGTATTGGGTATGCTCAAAGGTCACATCCTTTATCATGTTACCGCCGCCCTGCCATGGCTGGGTTTCGTTAAGCAGATCTTCCTTGCCATATAACACCCCAATACCTGTTGGCCCAAAAACTTTATGCCCCGAAAAAACAAACCAATCGGCGTCAAGTGCCTGTACATTAACTGGCATATGCGATACCGATTGAGCTCCGTCGACCAAAACCCTGGCCCCTGCCAGATGCGCCAGTTGTATGATCTGTGCGGCGGGGGTAACGGTACCCAAAGCATTTGATACCTGTGTAAATGAAACCAGTTTAGTTTTAGGGCCAAGCAGTTTTACGTATTCGTCGAGCAATATCTGCCCATCATCATCAACCGGAATAACTTTTATTTTCAACCCCTTTTTTGCTGCCAGTTGCTGCCACGGAACAATGTTGGCATGATGTTCCAGGTGGCTTACTACAATTTCGTCACCGGGTTGCAGATTTTGTTCGCCCCAGCTTTTAGCTACCAGGTTTATGGCTTCAGTAGCTCCGCGTACAAAAATGATCTCATTTATGGAGGCTGCGTTCAGGAAGGCCTGTACTTTTCTGCGGGCGCCTTCATAGGCATCAGTGGCCCTTGCCGCAAGTTCATGAGCGGCCCGGTGAATGTTGGAGTTTTCGTGTTCGTAAAAGTAACTGATACGGTCAATTACCTGTTTGGGCTTTTGCGTAGTGGCCGCATTATCAAGCCATACCAATTGTTTGCCATTAACGCGTTCCTGTAATATCGGGAAATCGCGCCGGATAATATTTACATCAAAAGGGAGATCTATAATATTACTAATCCCCGTTTTTAGTGCTTTATCAGCCGTGGGTTTTACGCTCGGTAAACCATGGTTTCCATTTAAAAAGTAGAATGGTATTTCCGGTGCTAACGGTGCCCCGTTAAAAGGAACGGAAATGCCGGGACTGGAAGTGTTTATTCCATCAAGCACTTTTCGCAATTCAGTTTCAAAATGCTGATCCTGTTGATAAGGAAGCTGTAGCAGGTTGTCTGGAACTACAGATAACTGTTCGATAGGAAATTGCTGCTTTGTTGGATTATGGGAGATCAGATCTGTTTTCTCTAAATAGGAATCATAACTAAAGCCCTGTTGTGCCGGTAACTGCCCTCCAAAAGCAGGCGAGCTGTACACAGGCGCAGAGGGTGAAGTTTGTTGACTACCATTTAAATTAGGATCGGTAAAGCTGGTTTGCGGATCTTTCAGATTTACGGCATTTCCCTGGTTTATGGCCGATGGTGAAATTCCGCCCCCACCAATGGTACTGGGCGGAATGGATTGATTGGGGGCAGCAGGAGCTTCAAATGAATTAATATCAGGCAGCTCGCCCAAAAAGGACTGGCTTTGCGGGGGAAACGCCGGAGAATGACTGAAGAAACCTGTTGGACCGGCTTTAAAAAGCTGATTGGCCAACTCTTCCAGTTCCTGTGCGCTGGGTATATTGTCTGGATTAATATTTATACTCATGATAGTTACCTAAATCAACATCTTCTAAAACAGCAATGGCATCATCAACTAAAACAGCCAGGGAGCAATAAAGCGAAACCAGATAAGAAGCGATGGCTTTATTGTTGATACCCATAAAACGCACGGATAAACCGGGCGATTGTTCTCCGGGAAGACCTGGCTGGTAAAGCCCTACCACACCCTGCCTGCTTTCGCCAGTACGTAGAAGAATGATCTTCGATTTATTATTGACAATAGGTAATTTATCAGATGGAATAAGCGGGATGCCTCTCCATGTAATAAATTGCGAGCCAAAAAGCGATACTGTTGGCGGCGGTACGCCCCGGCGGGTACATTCGCGACCAAACGCCGCAATGGCCAGTGGATGCAGCAAGAAAAATCCTGGTTCTTTCCAAACTTTGGTTATCAGTTCATCCAGATCATCGGGAGTAGGAGGGCCGAGCCTTGTTTTAATTTTTTGAGATGGGGCAATACTGCTCAATAAACCATATTCAGGATTGTTAATCAGTTCGCTCTCCTGTCTTTCCTTAACTATTTCAATAGTAAGGCGTAGTTGCTCGCTGATCTGATTATAAGGTTTACTGTACAGGTCAGAAACACGTGTGTGTACATCCAGCACCGTGTTAACAGCACTTAAGTTATACTCACGTGGATTTTCTTCATAGTCAACAAAAGTTGATGGAAGCTCGCGTTCATCACGCGATGAACAATCAACCTCTACATTGTTGGCATCAACAACCTTATTTAACCGGTAAACGCCAGATTCAACAGGGATCCAGTTTAATAAATGCGTTAACCATCGTGGTGTAATGGTTGACAATTGCGGAACGGTACGTGTTGCTACTGCTAACTGTCTGGCAGCTACATCGCCAAGGGCTGTTTGTTTTGGTTTTTGATCGGGCATTTTTTTGATGGTAAATAATTATCTTAAAGAATGATTGATGAGGAGCTGTTTAATCAATGGCTACCTGCTTTGCAATGATAAGAAATAAAATATATTAAATCTATAGGATTTATAGATTTAATTATATATTTGCCACATCAGTTCTTTAATACTTATCGAGATAAGACGGAGGGAAAGGCCCCATGAAGTCTTGGCAACCTGTACAAAGTTTATAAGATGTAAAAGGTGCTAATTCCTGCTCCTGCTAAAGGGGAAAGATAAGAAGCTACAGGTTTATATAAATATCTCTACAGCTCTGTCCCCGGTAAGTTTTATAGAATACAAATTGATAACTGAAAAATTAAAACCTGGCTACAAATGAAAACCTATCAAACCTTAATCAGCGCCTATCATGCAGATATGCATTGTTGTTGCTAACACTTGAAGCGTTCAGCAATAAAATAAACCTACATCTTCAGCACATTACCCCGAATGAAAAAACTAATACTAGTATTCTTAACATATATCATCAGCACGGTTTCTTATGCACAGATCCTGGCACCTGTAAAATGGTCGTACGGGGCAAAGAAGATCGATAATGAGCAGGCTATTGTATTTATAAAGGCAACTATTGATAAAGGCTGGCATATTTACTCACAACATCTTGCCGATGGAGGACCGATAAGTACTTCTTTTAAATTTACCAAAAGCGATAATTATATACTAAATGGCAATACCTCAGAGCCTAAAGCAGTAAATAAGTATGAAAAAGCCTTTAGCATGAATGTGCAGTACTTTGAACAGTCGGTTACGTTTCAACAAAAAATAAAGCTTAAAAGCGGGCAGGCATCGGTTAATGGTACCGTAAATTATATGGTATGCAGCGATAAGCAATGTTTGCCGCCCGAGGAGGTTGAGTTTAGTATCCCGGTAAAATAAAAAAGCGTAATACTTAAATTAATATAGTTTAACAGATCAATCGCCACCAACTGAGCTGTTAAATGGATAGCAAAACTGAAGGTTATCTAAACCACCTATTTGCGTCCGGCTTATACAACAAATACCATGAATCTGAAAATGAATTCTCTCACTAACGCTCACATACAGAATGGTGGCATCCTTTTCTGTTGTTACCAGTATTGTTAATTCGCACAGTTCATCCCGGAAATTGATCCTGAAATAAGATCAACATCCTGGCTGTACTAAGTGCGTTGCTTTGCTATGGTGGTAAAACAGGCGTGTGCTGTACAGTCCAGGATGTTGATTATATTATAAAATTGAACTAAACTAAAAATATTCTACTAAATCTATAGATTTACTTGTAATTATAGAAATTCTTATTATCTTTACAGCATTCTAATTAACCCCACCATTAATTAGTTGATTTATAAAGACGAAGGGAGAGGAAGTCTCGATGATCTTCAGCAACTTTTCAGCTTGAAATAAGTGCTAAACTTTTTTCTAAAATTTTTTTAGAAATATAAATTAACTATTGTCATGAAAACATTAAAGTATCTACAATCTTATGTGCGACCAGCATCAGCCTTACGATGTTGCAGTATTCAGTTTGCCTTTTGGTTTTAAGCATTAACAGCTAAAATTTTTGCATGTGCTTTTTCCGGTCTTTAACAGGCCATGGGATTGTTGTGCCCAAATCTCAAATCAGGCAATTATCACAGTAAAACTTCCAATAACTAAATTTTATAAAAATATGAACATTCACAATTATTTAACTAAAGCAAAATACCTGTCATTAGGTTTGCTGATCAGCGGCGCAACGTTAGCTGCGGATAAAAACCCTCCCTCCAAATTTATTAAAGAAGGTGTTTGGCGAGGTGTATTTACAGTAAGTGAATCGCAGGTGCCCTTTAATTTTGAACTAAAAGGCAAAGATGCCGAACACGCCGTATTTACGCTGATCAATGGTTCGCGCCGTGATAATTTCCATGTGAAAGCGATAGGTAAAGATTCTGTTTACATAAAAATGAACACCTATGATGCAGCTTTAGTAGCTAAAATTGAAGACGATGGTAAAATAAGTGGCGAATACCGCAGCCTGGTACCTGGTTTCAGAGGCAACTCACTGCCTTTTACTGCCGAATATGGTAAAAGCTATCGCTTTGTGGAACCCGGTAAAGATGTTGCGCCAAAGGCAGATCTTTCCGGTAAATGGGAAATCAAGACCTATAGTAAGGAAGCCGTCCCTGCATCTATCGCCATTTTAAAACAAAAAGGTAATAAACTTACCGGGGTTGTGATGACCGTTGTAGGTGACACCCGTGAGCTTGAAGGTACTGTTCAAGGCGACGAGTTTGCCCTGAGCGGCTTTACAGGCCCAAGTCCGTTTATTATCAAAGGAAAAATCAATCCCGATGGTACCATTAGCGGAGAAGAAGGCTTTGGGATCTACAAAAATCTGAAGTTTGATGCCGCCAAAAATGAAACAGTGGAATTGCCCGATCCTTATAAGCTTACATTTTTAAAAGAAGGCTATAAAAAGCTTGATTTCTCTTTCCCGGGTATCGACGGTAAACCCGTGTCGCTGAGCGATAATAAGTACAAAGGAAAAGTGGTGATTGTAGAGATTATAGGTACGTGGTGCCCTAACTGTACAGATCAAACTGTATTCCTGTCGCCATGGTTCAATAAAAACCATAATCGTGGGGTAGAGGCTATAGCCATTGGTTTTGAACAAAAAGACAGTCTTGATTATGCCAAGTATACTTTGGGTAAACTCAAAGAAAAATACGCTATCAACTATGATATAGCTTTTGGTGGCTTGGCAGATAAAAAGCTGGTTGCTCAAAAACTCCCTGCGCTCAATAAGTTCATTGCATTCCCCACAACTATTATTATCGACAGAAATGGCGATGTGCGCGAAATATATACCGGCTACACAGGTACGGTAACGGGTAAATACCACAAGGATTATGAAAAGAAATTTAACCAGCTGCTGGATAAACTGATAGCAGAGCCTGCGTCTGAAAGTGCAGCAGTAAAAGATCCGGCTACACATCCGGGAAACTAACATTATTAACCTATCTATAATCAATCAAATGAAAACACTTAATCTGATTACCTCATTCAAATGCCTGACAATAGGCTTGTTGTTTAGCGGAGCCGCCGTAGCAGCAGATACTCCACCTTCTGCAAAATTTATAAAAGAAGGTGTATGGCGTGGCGTATTTACCGTGGCCGAATCAAAAGTACCATTCAACTTTGAGTTTAAAGGTAAAGATGCCGAACATGCCGTATTTACCTTGCTTAATGGAACCCGCCGTGATAATTTTCACGTGCAGCGTATCGGCAAAGATTCGGTATTTATAAAAATGAATACCTATGATGCTGCCCTGGTTGCCAAAATAGAAGATGACGGGACTCTGAGCGGTGAATATCGTAGCCTGGTACCTGGTTTCAGAGGCAATTCCTTGCCTTTTATAGCTGAGTATGGCAAAAGCTACCGCTTTGTTGAACCAGGTAAGGATGTAGCTCCTGTAGCTAACTTAACCGGCAAATGGGAACTTAAAGTTTATTCAAAAGAACAGGTACCTAATAAGATAGCCATTTTAAAGCAAACAGGTAACAAGCTTACCGGTGTTATTATGCAGGTAACCGGTGATAGCCGGGAGCTGGAAGGTACCGTTCAGGGTGATGAATTTGAGCTATCAGGTTTTACCGGACCGAGTCCTAAGATCTATAAAGGGAAGATCAATGCTGATGGTACTTTAAGCGGAGAGATAGGACAGGGAATTTATGATAATACCAAGTTTGATGCCGTGAAGGATGATAAAGCCGAGTTGCCTGATCCCTACAAACTTACCTATTTGAAAGAGGGTTACAAAAAGCTCGATTTTACTTTTCCAGATTTAACGGGCAAGCCTGTATCATTAAGTGATGCCAAGTATAAAGGCAAGGTCACCATCATTGAAATTGTTGGTACCTGGTGCCCTAATTGTACAGATCAGACGGTATTTCTATCGCCTTGGTTTAACAAAAACCACAATCGAGGTGTAGAAGCCATAGCCATAGGTTTTGAGCAAAAAGACAGCCTGAAGTATGCACAGTATACCTTAGGGAAACTGAAAGAGAAATACAATATTCAGTACGATATCCTGTTTGGTGGTCTGGCCGATAAAAAACTGGTATCGCAAAAATTACCTGCTCTAAATAAGTTTATCGCTTTCCCAACCACAATCATTATCGATCGTAAAGGTGATGTAAGGGAGATATACACAGGTTATACCGGCACAGTAACTGGCAAGTATTATGCAGATTACGAGCAAAAATTCAATAAGCTTTTAGATGAACTCATTGCGGAGCCAGCCCCGGCCAGTGCATCGGCAGCAGACTCTGAAAGTAACACGCAAAAAGGTAAATAATCATTAATACACCCCGGTAAAGCTTAATACTTTACCGGGTAATATTTAACATATTGAAAACAAATACAAAAAAACTATCCACCATGACAACTAAACTAACCATCGCAACTTATTCCGCAGCTATTATTTCTATAGCAACTTTAGTTACAGCTTTTACTCCAAATACAACTACAGCCAACCTTCCGATAAAAACTATTACAGCGCACAAATATTATAAAGCGCAAAGTTTTAAGGTTGATAATCAGGGTAGTAAACTTACCTGGCAAGCTAAAAAAGCAACCGGCGATCATAATGGCGAGGTTAAAATAAGTAACGGCCAGTTTACAGCCGAAAATAATATTTTAAAAAGTGGCACTTTTGACATCGACCTGAATACCATTACTGATGCCGACCTTACTGATCAGGCCTCGAACGATAAACTGGTAAGCACCCTTAAAAGCGAAACTTTTTTCAGTACTGATAAGTTTCCAAAAGCAAATTTTGTGATCGTTTCCGCAACTAAAACATCTGGTAACCAATATGATGTTAAAGGTAAATTAACCATTAAGGGTATTACCAATGATGTGAGTTTCCCGGCTGCTGTAAAAGTTGATGGGAAAAAGTTAAACGCTACCGCCAAAATTACGGTCGACCGTACTAAGTATGATATCAAATTCAGGTCGAAGAATTTTTTCGAAAACCTGGGCGACAAAGTGATCTACGATGATTTTGATCTTAATGTGAACCTGGTGGCCAACGCGCAGTAAGCCCGTTTTTTAACAAATTTTAACAAGATACAACACAATTAAAGTCGCTCTACGGAGCGAATGGCCACTGTTTTGGCTAAAAAGTATCCAAAAAAGCCGGATTTGGTGGTTAGTGAACGAGTAGCCGGGGTAGCGGCTCATGTATGCCCCGGCGAAAGTTCTGGAATACCTGTAGTTTGATATGAAAAAGAAAAGTACGCTATTAATTTTAACTGTATTTAGTTTAATAATAAGTCTCACCGGCTTTATGAGCGGCAGGGATGAGGTGCAGAGCAAGGAACAACTGGGCGAGAAACTTTTTTTCGATCCAATATTATCGCTGGATAAAACTATCAGTTGTTCATCCTGCCATAAGCCGGAATTTGCTTTTGCCGATACCGCTACTTTTAGCTTGGGTATCAAAGGTAACCGCACTGCAAGAAATTCACCTGGACTTACTAATCTTTCAGGCCGGCCACATCTTTTTTGGGACGGACGCGCATCTTCCCTGGAAGAACAGGCTATGGGACCTATCACATCGCCCACGGAAATGGGGCTGTCCCTGGATGAAGCGGTTAAAAGATTGAATGATGATGTAGTTTACGCTGCGGCTTTTCAAAAAGTATTTAAGGCACCTGCCAACAAAGATAACTTGCTTAAGGCTATAGCTTCATTTGAGCGTACATTGGAAACCTCAAATAGCCCTTATGACCGGTACATCAATGGAGATGATAATGCCTTATCCGCATCCGCCGCACGTGGCAGGTTATTGTTTATTGGTAAAGCCAATTGTAACAACTGCCACTCGGGCGAAGATTTTACAGCCGACAGGTTTAAAAGCATCGGCCTGTATAACGGGAAGGATCTGAACGATCCGGGCCGGTCGGTGATCACCAAAAATAAAACGGAAGACGGCGAATTTAAGATCCCGAGCTTACGCAATGTGGCTGTTACCGCGCCTTATATGCATAATGGCAAGTTTAAAACCCTGCGCAGCGTGGTGGAATATTATAATGACCCTTCGGCCGTAGTTAAGGATGGTATTAACCGCGACCTCTCACTTGATAAACCTTTAAACCTCAGCAGCAGCGAAATTGATGACATTGTTGAATTTTTAAAAGCGCTCACCGACGACCGCTTTAAACAAAAGATCGCCGCTCATTAAAAATATAATCCCCTATATAAATAATTAATTGATCTGGGTATCAGTAAGGTGCTGGCAGGTGTTTTTCGCCCTGCCCGGGCCACTGCTTTGCCTTTAAACTATTGTAAAATGAAGAAAATTGTACGCTTAATTTTATTTCTCAGCCTGCTTTACGGGCAAAATGTATGGGCACAAAAACGAACGGTAAGCGGAGTAGTAACCTCCGCAGACGATAAAGCGCCCTTGCCGGGTGTGTCGGTAACCGTAAAAGGTCTTAACCAGGGAGCGGTTACCAAAGCCGATGGCTCTTTCGAGATAGTGATACGTAATGGTAAATACCTGGTGTTTTCGTTTATTGGTTTTGAAAGTCAGGAGGTAGAGATTGACGGTATTAAGAACTTTAATATTAGCTTGAAACCCGCCGGTAATGCCTTGAATGAAGTGCAGATCGTTGGCTCGCGCAATGCTAATCGTACTAAACTCAACTCGGCATCGCCTGTTGATGTTATTGATATTAAACCTTTATTGGAGTCGGCACCGCAGGTAAGTGTAACGCAGATATTGCAGTACATATCCCCATCCTTCCATTCGGTGAATGGCAGTAACGCCGGTGATGCGGGATCGGCATTGAGTTTGGCTCAGTTGCGTGGCCTCGGCCCGGATCAGGTATTGGTGTTGGTTAACGGAAAACGGAGGCATAAAAGCGCCAACGTAAACTATGGAGGCCTGGGTAATGGGTCAACCGGATACGATCTGAACTCCATACCCACAGGCTCCATTGATCGCATTGAGATATTGCGTGACGGTGCTGCGGCCCAGTATGGATCAGACGCTATTGCCGGGGTGATCAACATTGTGCTGAAGAAAAAAACAGATGATCTTGCTGTAAGCAGCACCGGAAGCACCCGCCGCCGTGGTGATGGCGCAGTAACACGTACCAATGTAAATTACGGTGTAGGTTTGGGCAATGGGGGGTATATCAACGTTACTACAGAGTATGCTACTCAGGCTGTTTCTTTGCCATCAGGTAAGGCTGATGCCGGGCTTTATAATGGCCCGATATACGGTGGCGGTGCCAATACCAGGGGCTACGATGCTATTTATACTAAAGATATCGATGATGCGATATTAAAAAGCAGGGGTATTGATCGTCATTTTTTTGATCAGCGCGCCAGCGGATCTAATGCCGGTCAGGATGCCTTGTTGTTTTTTAATGCCGGGCTTCCCTTAAAAAACTCGGCTGAATTATATGCTTTTGGTGGTATCAGCAGTCGTAATTCGCAGTTTACAGCAACGTATCGTTTACCGGGCTGGACATCCAGGAACAACAACTTTATTTATCCCGACGGTTTTTTACCGGCCATGGAAAACAACATTGTAGATGAATCCATAGCCATAGGTTTAAAAGGTAAAGTAGGCGACTGGAATGTCGATTTCTCCAATGTTTATGGTAAAAATATTTTTGGCAACCGGGTTGATAATTCACTGAATGCCAGTTTGGGTTTAAAAAGTCCTACCAGTTTTGATGCCGGTAGTTATAATGCCAGTCAAAACACTACTGCTTTAGATTTTACCCGCTATTTTGATAAAATACTAAAGGGGCTCAACATTGCCTTTGGCGCGCAGCACCGTGTGGAGACCTTCCAGATCAAAGCTGGGGAAGAAGCGTCCTATTCCAAAGCCGACCAACGCACCATCGTCGACATAGATACAACCACCGGAGGCATACCCTATTTATCATCAGCAGGAGTTACCTCCTTAAATGGCCTGGCAGCCGGTTCACAGATCCACCTGGGTTTCAGGCCCGAGAATGCGGTTGATGTAAATAGATCTGTAACTGCCGGTTATGCCGATGTTGAATTGAATGTAACTAAAGAATGGCTGGTATCAGCTGCAGGAAGAGCCGAGTATTTTTCGGATTTTGGTAATGTATTTACCTGGAAGGCTGCAACGCGATACACCTTTGCGCCCTGGCTAAACCTGCGCGGATCTGCCAATACCGGTTTCCGTGCTCCAGATCTGGCACAATCATATTACACTTCAGTATCCACTACCTTTCAGCAAGGGAGGGGTGTTGATATCCTGACCGCATCCAATCAAAGCGCTGCGGCAAGGGCACTCGGTATCCCCAAACTATCACCCGAAAAGTCAAAAGGATATACCATTGGTCTAACTTCGGCACCAGGCAGTAACGTGGAGTTAACTGTGGATGCTTACCTCATCAATATTGATAACCGGGTAGGTAATACAGGTAATTTTACAGCTACAGATGCCAATCTGCCTGCCGATGTAAAGGCATTATTTCAACAAACCGGTGCAGCTCAAGCTAACTTTTTTTATAACGAATTTAGTACACGCACCAAAGGGATTGAGTTTACAGGCAGCTATAACGTATTGCTGAACAAAGGGAATATCAACTTTTTATTCGGCGGTAATTTTGCTAAGAACGAAGTAACCAAAGTAAATACCCCAAAGGGCCTGGAAGCCTATAAGAACGTGATCCTGAGCCCGGGAGAGCGTGCCAGGGTAACTACCAATATCCCTGGTCAAAAAATTAACCTGCAGGGTATTTACAGCATAGATAAATTTACTTTCCTGGCCCGCACCGTATACTTTGGCAGCGTTACTACAGCAACACAGCTTAGTGCCGCTGACCCGCTTAACCCTGTTTATTTTTATCAGCGACTTAAACCCATATGGGTAACCGACCTATCGGTAGGATATAAGTTTACCGCCAAACTACAAGGTACTGTAGGAGTAAATAATGTATTCAATAGCCTGGGAGATTATACCGATCCAACTATATCTGGCCTGCGTAACCCAACTGTGGTAGGTATTCAAAATGGAAGCGCGGGTATTCAGCCATTTGTTAGGTTATCAGCCCATTTTTAATCATTCATCCTTCAAAACATGAACAAAATATATTTTATAAATAAAAAAGCCATGAACAGTATAGCTTTCATTTCGCGGTCAAAGGGATTGTTATTATGGATAGGAGTATTAACTCAGATCACTTCATCCTGCAAAAAAGCTGATTATCTTGATATTAACGCTGCGGACAGACCTCCTCTTGCTGCACATATCAGTTTTGTAAATGCCCGGCCGGTTAACGTGGGCATACAATTCTGGACATATACCACCCAGGTAACTAAAACCGCGATACCCATTAATGGTAAATCAGATTATCTGGACGCGCAGTTTGGCGATGTGCAGATCAACTTTACCGAGGGTACAAATACCTCTTATAAAGCATCGCGTGAGTTTGGTAACAGTGCTACATTCACCAGCAGCGGAGGGCCTAATGGCCCTATAGCCAATTATTACCATACCGTGTTCGCCATTAAAAATACCAAGGCAACTGCCGATTCGCTGATCTTGTTTTATGATGATCTGGCCGTACCAACGGCAGGCAAGGCCAAAATAAGGTTTGTGAACCTGGCCCCGGGCAGCCCGAATGTTGATTTTGGTATAGCAGGGCAAACCGCATTGTTTACCAATACCGCATATGGCAGGGCAGGAGGTTCCGTATTATCAGGAGCTGGTTTTAACACCTGGTCAATAGGGCCATTTATTACTATAGATGCGGGTACGCTTAATTTCCAGGTAAGCAAAACAAGCGATCACTCAGCAGTAAGCATACTGAATAATCAGCTAAGTAACATTAGCTTACAGGCCGGTAAAATTTATACCATTTACATTAACGGAACACCGGGCAGCGCAGCCATAGGTGCAACTATCCTAACACATAACTAAAATACAGCACATTATATAAGTGATTTAATAGCGTGTGCTTTAAAGCATGCCCGGTTCCGTTCCGGGCTGCTTTAATTACTTAACCCTACTAAAATATCATATCATGAAAACAAACAGTCGCAGAAAATTCATTGAAAATACCTTAAAAGCAACGGTAATAGCTACGGTAGGCGTTCCGGCAATTTTAAACAGCGCATCGGCATCAGTTACCGGAAATCATCATCTGGTTAATGCCGATAAACCCTTGAAATTTACACAAGTACCATTAGGGTTTGATTATAAGGCTTTGGAGCCCCACATAGATGCGCTTACCATGGAAATACATTATACCAAACATCATACTGCCTATATTAAAAATGTAAATGAGGCAATAGTAGCCGAGAAGTTGACTTTTTCTTCTGAAAAGGACTTTTTCGATAATGCATCCAAACTATCGGCAAAAGCCCGCAACAATGGCGGCGGAGCCTGGAACCACAATTTCTTTTGGCAGAGTTTAAAGCCAGGCATATCTGCCGGGCCGGATGGTAAAGTGAAAGATGCCGTCATCAGTTCATTTGGTTCTGTAGATAAATTTAAAGAGTTGTTTAGCCAGGCTGCCCTTACCCGTTTTGGCTCGGGTTGGGCATGGTTGGTTAATGACAACGGCACTCTAAAAATAACATCCACTGCAAACCAGGATAATCCGTTATTTAATAATGCTGAGGTAAAAGGCACGCCATTATTGGCTTTGGATGTTTGGGAGCACGCCTATTATTTAAAATACCAGAACAAACGCAACGATTATATAGCCGGTTGGTGGAATGTAGTAAACTGGGATGAAGTAAATAAAAGACTAGCATAACATGGCTATACTAAATACTTGCTTACTGTAAAGAGGAGCCCCTCTACATTGCTGTAGTTAAATCTAATTTGTCTTCACTTAAAATATCTCCAAGATTCATGTTAATCACCTTCAAAACGCGAATGCAGTTATACATTTCCTGCCAGGTTAAACCCTGTATAATATTTGCTTCAAAATGCTGAAAAGTTGTTTCCAAACTCTCTAAAATCTTGTTTCCCTTTTCAGTAAGTAAAACAAGTTTGCCTCGTCGGTCTTTATTATTCATCTCACGGGTTACGTACCCATTGTTTTGAAGCGTATCGATGATAGGCACCATATTCGAGCGTTCGATATTCAGGTTTCTACATAACATTTTTTGAGTCATTCTGCCGCCAAAACGCGACAACTGTATGATGATCTGATAATGTTGCCTGATATCGCTTTGTCCAAAAAATTTACTTAAATATTGATGATATGATTTATTAGCCAGCTTTAATTCCAAGCTAAACTCTTCTCCGAAATTCATAAAATAAAATCACTAAAACGCTCTGTTCCTGTTTTTAGCAGAGAGCACACATGAAACAATAAGATACATTGAAATGGGGGGTATTAAATGTATTTTTTGTTTATGTCAGATAAGAAGTGTTCGAATGAGAAGGTAAATGCCGCTTGAACCGGATATAACGGGATATTTATATAAACGGCTTCTTAAAGCAGCGGTTCGATTGCTTGAAGTAAAGAGTAAAAAACCTATGCAATAAAATATGATAGCCAGGTCTTTAATGGCTAATCTAATAGGTGCTGGTGTAGTAAAATGATAATGAGAAATTGATTCCCATGAATTGGCATGAACAAAAGAAGCGTTTAAACCTTGTTTATGAATATGAGGTGAGCCACCCTGAAAAGCAAAAATTGCCGGACTTATCAAAAGCATATAAATGCTTAACAGCAAAAAGAAATACTTTATAAAAGCAGACCGGATCAATATTGAAACTAATTAGCTTACAAATATGAGATATAATTCTCAGATAATAATATGACCAAAGTTGTTTAATCAAAACTTAATATACAGGTGACCTATAAATAAAAAGAGGCTGCTTACAAAAAGTAAACAGCCTCTTTTCTATTAATTGAGTTTACTGTGCTGTTGTCTTAAAGAAAGACGCCTGCGTTATAGATGAGCTTTTTGACTTGTCTGCATTATAGGCAGTGGCTCTTACTCCATAAGTTCCACCATTGGTTAGGCCCAAAAGGCTTAGTTTAAGGTTAATTGTGCCCGCATAAACACTGGTGTTACTACTATAAGTAGTTGACTGCAAAGTGTAGTCGATGGTATGGTTGGTAGTAGTAGCGGTTGATGACTCATCTTTACCAGTCCAGGCAGCAAAATTAACGGTTTTAATAACTGTTGAGCCGTTAAGGATGTCTACCTTAAACGCTCCTGTGGTCATATTAGTAGTAGTTGCCCCAAAATTCAATTGCAAAACTGTATTTGATATGGTAAAAGGGCTCACTTGCTGGTATCCCAGGCTGCTTAGTTGCAGTGGGGGTAGTTTGGGTTCAATTCCCTCAATATCGGCCTTTTTTGTGCACGAAAACATGGTTAATGTTAACAGCATTACAAAAGTCATGATTATATTTTTTTTCATTGTTTTCTATTTAAAATTCTGAATGCTATCGTTGATTAAAAAATATACTTGGCACCAATTAATAAACTCCATGTTGTACCAGAGGTAGCATCAACAAATGGTGTATTTACCAATTGCCCGTTTAACTGGCGCATGTTATAACTTGGTACGCCATTGTTATCAATACTGGTATAAGTAAGCGGGCTGGTATAAGTAGCTTGCTTTTGTATGCCCCAGTATTTGCTCAATAAGTTAGGCAGGTTTTGTACAACGGCACTTAATTGCAAGGTATGTCTCTGGTTATTTTTACCGGTAGTAAAATAGAAGTCCTGTAGCAAATTGGCATCTATGCGGTTATACCAAGGGAAATAAGCTGCGTTTCTTTGTGCATACTGACCTCTGTGTTTTTTCAGATAAGGAGTATTGTTGATAAACTGCTCCAGAGCAGCATCTTGTTGTTGTGGCGTAAAAGTATATACTACGCCGTATACAGTGTTTGTTGAAGAATCAAAAATTAGGTCACTCGCTTTTTATGACATGAACACTAGATTGTAGGATCGGTTTCCCTCACC
>JACXTT010002543.1_pt1 | contig 28815 bp, 19 predicted proteins | sample 9270951 | NCBI WGS metagenome assembly JACXTT01 (sample SAMN15532306, study PRJNA645909) | rock metagenome | isolation source: weathered quartz diorite | place: Puerto Rico | collected 2017-06-21 | reverse complement strand
GGCGTCAGCTTTCGCAGCACAAATTCCTGAAAAATATTTGCTCCGGCGCTTTCGCCGATGCGGAGGAACGCCGTTTCAAATGTGAGCGCTACTCCACGGTCGCTCTTGGGATAGTAAAGATTCGAGATTCCACCCGTGGCCAGTGCGCCGCCGATGTTCGAATAGTTCGGCACCCAATGTTTGCTGTCGCTCCGGCACATGAAAGAGCTCTTGACCGCGTGCCACAGCCGCGAACGCCCGCTCCCCGTGCCCTGATAGAAATACCGTGGGTCCTGCTTGAACACTGCCGGCAAAACAGCGCTCCCGAGAAACGTGCTGATGGCAATGTCGGCGTAGGATGCGCCAAACCGTTTTCCATATCCCGCCGCCCCCTGCCCGTACCCGCTGAACGCGTCCTGCGCCTGCTCGATCCCGGCGACGAAGCCGACGCCGGCAATCGTGAGGGGATCCAGATTCGAACGCCACGCAAGTTTAATTTTTTGTTTGGTGTTGAGAGGGGCGGGATCCGCCTCATACGTCACATAAAAATTCGGAATGATTCCGAAGACGCGCTGTTTTTCCTGTTCCTTGATTTGTTCTTCCGCAATTTGGACGGGGGAAACGCTGACGTGAACTTCGGTGATTTCCGTTGCGAGCGAAAGTGTGATTTGCGGGACAGAATAATTTTCCGCGGAGTGCAGATTTCCCGAAACAGATTTCGTCGCGAAACCTTGCAGAGAAATTGTGATCTGAAAATCGCCGGGCGCAACGTTGGCAAAAGAGAATTGGCCGTCATCGCCGGTTTGATCTTCCTGATCGGGACGATTTGCTTGCGTAAGCTTCACGTCAGCCCCGGAAACGAAGGTTCCGGTTTGGTCGATAATTGTTCCGGAGACTATTCCCGGCGTTTGTGCAGCAGCGGGTTGTTCGTTTTCCTGCGGTTGCTGCGGCTGCGCGTGCGTGGGGAATGCACAAAACAAAATCGGTACACTAAAGACAATCACGCACAAAAACTTCGAAAAGGAAATTCGAGCGGGTGGATTCGCGGAGCTTCTGCAGGATTTCCTATTTGCGAAGAACACGGTGGTTGGTCGGGCCTTCCTGCTTGCTCTGGGGGCGAAGCGTCGTTCTGAATAGCTTTCACACCACTACGATTTTAGACCTTTGCAATTACTTCAGCGCGAACAGCCTTCTACTCGATACTAGGCAAATCGCGAGCAAACAAGGGGCCGCGGCCGACTCTGATTGGAGTAGCGGAGAAGGAAAACGGTTGCACGGAAACAGAACAATCAAAAGGAGATTTCGAAGCGGCTTCTTTTTGGTTTGACACTTCGTTTCGCGTGGTGCAAGACTCCTGCCAATGATGCTGCGTTTAAGCGTTGGGGGAGAGGTTTGTCATGGGCGGACAGGGGATCGAGCGAAGAGACATCATTCGTTTTATTGGAATTGCATCCATCGCGGGGACTTTTCCCGGCTTCAACAAATGGGCGTTTGCGTGCGCGGGGAATCATGTGCATGAAGCGGCTGTTGCCGCAGCGCATGCTCCCGCCGCGCCGTATAAGCCATTGTTCTTCACTTTGCAGCAATTTCAGATGATCGAACATTTGGCGGAGATGATTCTTCCCGCGGACGACACGCCCGGTGCGAAGGAAGCAGGCGTTGCCGAATTTATTGACTTTATGGTGGCGAACCGTGTTCCAGTGAGCGCGCGACGCGACGTGCGCAACACGCAAGATGCGGTCGAACTGGGAAACGAAGCACAAAACCAGTTCCTCTCCGGCCTCGACTGGATGAATGCGAGAAGCAAGTCCAAGTTCGGCCACGAATTCATGGAATGCCCTGTCGAACGGCAGAAAAATCTGCTGGAAGAGCTTGCGTACAAAGCGAAATTCAAACCCACGACGGAAAGCGGCCGGAAATTTTTTCAGTTGATGCGTGATTACACCGTGGTTGGTTATTACACGACGAGAATTGGGCTGGAGAGTCTCGGCTATCCGGGACTGCGCGTGGTGTGGCCGTCCATGCCGGCCTGCCCACATCCGAATGATCCCGAACACGCTCACCTGCAAGAACCGGGCGCGACGAAAGTTGCGACTCCAAGCGGCGCAGCCTAAGAAGGAAGAATTTCATGCCAATAAAAACATTCGACGTGATTGTGGTGGGAACGGGCGCCGGCGGTGGGACAGCGATGAAACTCTTGTGCGAAGCGGGACTTTCTGTGTGCGCGATCAATTCGGGACCGCGGACCGATCCCTCGAAAGATTACAAGCTGCACCGGCAAGTATACGACTTGAAATACAGGGGTTACGGGAATCCGCTAAGGTTCGAAGGAAAGGCCCATCAGGAACCGTACAGCGTAGAAGAGTCCGAATACAGCGAAGGACGGGATTTATTCGAACACGACGTTGCGTATTCGAATGCGCCGGGAACGGACTGGTATTGGAAGCGGTGCAAGGCGACGGGAGGCAAAGCGAATTTTTGGGGACGCTCGTCGGCGCGTTACGGGGACATTGATTTCAAAGCAACGGAGCTCGATGGATTCGGCGAAAACTGGCCGGTGGACTACGCGGAGATTGCACCATGGTTTGCGAAAGCGGAAAAGTACATGGGCGTTGCGAGCACGGTGCAGAACCGGCCCAGCAATCCGGACGGCGAGTATTTACCGCCCATGCCGTGGCGGTGCGTTGACTACATCATTCAAAAAGGGGCGGAGAAAATAGGAGTGCCGTATTTGCCAGACCGATGCGCGCAGCTGACCGTGGCGCACAACGGACATCCTGCTTGCCACTATTGCGGGAACTGCAGCCGGGGCTGCGATGTGGGGTCCTTCTTTTCGCCGACGTGGTTCACAATTCCGGATGCGGAAGCGACGAGGAATTTGACGCTGCTGACGAACGCACTAGTGCGGAGCGTGCTCGTAGATGAAAGCGGATTGGCCACGGGCGTCGCGTATGTCGATCGAGCGACTAAACGAGAAGTGGAAGTGCGCGCAAGAGTGGTGGTGCTTGCGGCGTCGTGCGTGGAGACGGCGCACATCATGCTGAATTCGAAATCGCGGCACTGGCTGACGGGGATTGCAAATTCGAGCGGGCAGCTCGGGAAAAATCTTTGCGATCACCTCTATGGATGTCCTGGATACGGCTATTTGCCGCAACTCCTGGGCCAGCCGGCGAGGCCGGACAACATTGCGGATTCGACCGTGGCGTGGATGCCGCGGTGGCAGAATCTGAAAAGTCCGCGGGAAGAAAAGTTCATTCGCGGATATTCGGTTTATATGGGCGGCGGGTGCGGAGAATTTCCGGGGCACTACAGCCAGCTGGAAGGATTCGGTTCGGAGTACAAAAAGAACATTAAGCGGTATTATCCGACGCCGGTCGGCGCATTGATTCAGGCGCCGTCTCTACCGAGTCCGACCAACAATGTGGACATCGACCCAGACAAAAAAGATATTTTCGGGATTCCGCAGCTGCGATTCCACTTTCAGTGGGGACAGAACGAACTGCTGATGTGGGAACATTCGAAGCAGGTGATGATTGATTTGTTCAAGGCGATGGGGGCGGAGCTGTGGGGAATGGACGACGAGCCGAATCGCCCGGGGACAAGTTTGCACGAGACGGGAGTTTGCCGGTTTGGAAACGATCCGAAAACGTCTGTGACGAACAAGTGGGCGCAGACGCACGACGTGCCGAATCTTTATATTTGTGACGCGAGCATTTTTCCGAGTCCGACCGATAAGACAACAACGATGCCGATTGTGGCGTTTACGATGCGGACGTGCGACCACATGGTGGATAACTTCAAAAAGGGCGTGCACAAGCGCGCCTGAGTTATGCGGGGAAGAGAGTGAGGGCACACGGTAGCTTAATTTGCCCAGCCGGGACCGCGAAGTGGGCGGCCCGCGTCCACGCCAGTCAAGGCACCGTGCTCGAATTCAACCTGACCATTCACGAGCACTGTGTCGACTCCTTCCGACACTGTTGTCGACTCCGTATAAGTCGCTCGATCGATGATCGCGGCCGGATCGAATATGGTGATATCGGCAAAATAGCCGACTTGAATTTGACCACGACCGGCCAAATGCTGACGCTGTGCCGGCATGGAAGTGATTTTTCGAATCGCTTCCGTCAGGGGCATGAGCTTCTGGTCGCGAACGTAACGGCCGAGAAAGCGAGGCATGGAGCCGAACGCGCGAGGATGACTTTGCGGTTCATACAGCGGCCCATCCAACGGTGATTCGCTGGCGTCGAGTCCAATGGATGTCCAAGGCTGCTTCAAACCATAAATCAAGTCCTCTTCACTGGCCATGAAGTAAAGCGCTCCAGTTTGCGCATTGTCTTTCAGGACGAAATCGAAAAGAGCGTCAAGTTCTTCTTTGTTTTCCGCTTTAGCCATTTCTGCTACTGTCTTGCCGTTGTACTTCTTCAATTCTGCGTTCTCCACGCCGGCGAGCAAGATTCCCGTCCCTCCGCCACAGTCGTAATAAAGATTTTCCCAATCTGGATGATCCGTAGCCATTTCAGTTTTGATTCGCGCCCGGACAGCGGGGTCGCGAAGGCGCTCGAGAAGTTTTGGAACACCGCCGTCGGCAAACCAGGGAGGAAGCGACGACGCAAGCGCCGTGCCGCCGGCTACATACGGATATTGATTGGCGCGGATGTCGAGGCCGGAATCCCTGGCAGCTTGGCACGCCGCGATTCCCTTCAATGGAACAGGCTAGGGACAAATTCAGGGAGAGAAAGTGCTCGAGGGACCATTTCGCTAGAAGGCAGTTAACTATGGCCGAGAGGGGGGGATTCGAACTCCCGGTACCGGTTTTAGCCAGTACAACAGTTTAGCAAAAAACAGGTGATTGCGCTCTGGCTCGCTGGTAAGTTGATGAAAATTCAAGACGCGGTTCGGCTCGCACTGGACGGTTTGGGCATTTCGGAACTGTTGGCCTGGGCTTTATTGCTTCGCTGGAACTTGATCGAGCGGGACAGAGGGGCTTGTATTGGTCCGTCAGCTAAAGATGCCCCGCCTGACGCGACAATCTTCCCTCTGGTGGGCACTGACGAGTTGGTCTTCGGCAGTGCAGCAACATCCGCGGTCACCTCAAGGTGCGTCGTCGCCGGAAGCAAACACAGTTTTTCGCTACACGCTTGGAACAGGACATCGATCCGAATCTTATGTGTGCCGCTGGGCGCATTCACCTCGCCCATCAACGGAACACTTAGTTTCACGGATTCCGTATAAAACTCCGTTTCGATTTCGAAATTCGGATCGTACTTACGTTGCGGCTTCGTGCCCGTAGTAGAGCCTGCAAGACGAAAAGACTGTCCGGCAGGGACGGTGATTTTCAGGGCAACCGGTCCGCCAGGCGCTTGAGAAAGCGCGTAAACGTGCCATCCGTTTTCGATCTCCGCCGACAGCAACGCGGTGACTCTCGCCCCCGGCTTCAGTGGGTGTTGAGCTGAAATCGTGGCAGACCACTTCACGATTTCTTGAGGCACCTGCGCCTTTACCAGAGGGCTTAATGACAAGGCAGCAACCAGAATTAACAGAAAAGGGCGGATAGTCATTTAATCTGTTCTTAAGATGGAATCACATTCGGCTCAGTGTTTTGGAGCTCCCTGCCTGCAATTCCGCTACAAGCCGAGATATTTCCTGATTAACGGCTCGAATCGCTCTGTTCCGCCGCCACGGATATCTTCGACGACGAATCCGTTGCGATCAACAAGCAGAATGACAGGGATGCTGACAACCCCAAATCGCTCCACGTTCTCTCTTTTTCCGTCTAGAAATTGTGGCCAAGAGATCTCCTTCTTTTTCAGGAGGTCAATAACCGTCTGCCGATCCTCCTCCCCATTGAGGACAATGCCAATCACTTCGAAGCCCTTGTCCCGATATTTATCGAGAAGTCCCTTCGTCGCGGGCATGTCCTTGATGCAGATACTGCACATCGTGCCCCATATATCGATGAGCACGACCTTGCCGCGCATCTTCGCGAGATCGAATTCGTGACCATCCAAGTCCGCAAAATGCAGCTCCAGTGGTTTCTTTGCGTACTCCGCTATCCGCAGTTGCCCAACGGCAAAGTCCCGCAGGCCATCACTCGGACTCAGCTTCGCTTCCTCTAAGAAAGCTGTCTTTGTCATCGCCTTGTCAGCCTGCAAACGCCAAAGATCAGTCACGGAAAAAAGATCATCCGCCAACTTTGCTGGCCAACCTCTGTCATCTTCCCGGGCTTCAGGGCTGCGATATTCGGCGCCAATCTCCAATATCTCTTTTTGTGCCTTGCCCAGATCGAAGTCTGTCTTCCTGCCCTCCCCTATGGCCCGCTTCGCGTTCCACAGCTGCTCATCCAATTCCTCGCCTCTCAGAGCAATCCGCTCGGTGAGCGAGGTTCGCGGCGATGCAAGGAATTCCGCCCGTAGCTCAGGGTAACGCTTGTTCCATGCGGCTTGCGCCTCTTCATCTACCGGCACATCGCCTAACAACATCTTGCTGTTGTCCAGCAAGACGCGCGCGCCTTGAATCGGATCTCTCCAGTAGCGTGGCTGCCGGTTCATGGAAAGCCCCAGCCAGCTTATGGCCCGAGGATCATTCGGGAATTCATCGTGGAATTTCAGCCCTAACTCCCGCAATTTGCGTCCGTTTACCTCGAACCAAGCGACCCACGCCACGGGGTGCTGGTCGGAATTAATTCTGCTGTCGATACAAATCACGCCCTCAATCGCTTCCCACGCGGCATCCGCGCTGGACTTTTCTTCTACGGATTGAGCAGCGGCCGGATTGGCGTAATCCTTTACTTTGACGTGAGCAAGAGCGGAAGAGCGCAGTGAGCCATTCACGCTCCTCTTAGCATCCGCCAAAAACGCGTCCCTGGACATCGCTCTATCTGCTTGTAAACGCCATATGTCTTGAAAGGGTAAAGACAGGAGATCATCCGCCAATTTGCCGGGCCGCGACCAAGTCCACCAGCCGTTATAATGGATGTCCGGAGTCTCCGCGCCGATCGCAAAGATTTCTTTTTGCGCTTCGCCCAGGTTGAAGTTCGTTTTGCTACCTTGCTTAAGCGCCATCTGCGCCAACCACATTTTGTGTTCCAGTTCATTGGATCGTAGTGAAACGCGATCCTGGCGGGTGGCAACGGGTGATGCGAGGAACTCTGCCCGCAAGGCGGGATAGCGCTTCTTCCACGCGGCCGCAACTTCCTCATCTACCGGGACATTCGCGTCGGCGGCATTCAACAAAGAATTAGCCCCTTGAACGGGATCTTTCCAATAGTGTGGTTCCTCATTCACTGTGGCTCTCAGCCAGATCAGCCAGCGAGGATCCTTCGGGTATTGGTCATGGAACTCTAGCCCCCACTCGCGCAATTGACGTGCATGCGTCTCTTGCCAGCACAACCACGCCACCAGGCCCCGGTCAGAACTAGGCTTTCCCTCTTCACGCAGAAGTCCTTCGATGGGCTCCCACGCCCCGTACGCCGTTTGGATTTCTTCAAGCGTTTGAGCCGGAGCGGCGCTGGCTGCCGGCTTGGATTCTGCCGGTTCTTGCTTGGTCTGAGCGGCACTCAAAGAAGCGTTTCCCACTAGCGCCAACGCTAATAGAAAAGTTGGCCCGATTATGAGCTTGGGAACCAAATAGGTGATGGACATTCTTCCTCCCTGTAATTGCTGGCTCATGTAGCGTCAAAAGGAGATTCTCAATGAGAGTTGCATCGAGCGGGGCCCGCCCATCTGATAGAGGGAATTAAGCCCGCCCAGGCTAGAATTCAGCGTAGTTGTAGGTATGCCCAATGTGGCCGGGCTTTGAACATACGTGCCGTACCCACCGAAAATCGGATGATTGAACAAATTGAAGGTTTCCGCCTTGAATTGCAATTCCAACCGTTCGGAAAGCCTAAACTGCTTTCGCAGGCCCAAATTAATTTGGTAAATTCCTGGCTGCCGAATCTCATTGCGTCCCAAAGTTCCTTGCCGTGCGAATGTTGAGAGGGTGGGGTCGTTGGGATTAAGGGGAGGAAGCGCAAACGCCGCCGGATTGAGTCGATGGCCTCCCGGCACAGTGGGATCGGTCAGCCAGAAAGGCACGCCCGGGATGAAATCCGGGCGTGCTCCCACTTGGGTACCGTCTGGCCGATTGAAAAAGCCCGCAACCAGATCCAGCGGCTGACCCGAATAGGCATTCGCGGTGGCGTCCACAGACCAATCGCCAAGGATTTGCCTGAGAACTCTCCCAGAATTGAATTTAGGGATGTCGTAAGAGAGGGCGAAAGAGAAGTTGTGCCGAACATCAAAATCGGCATCGGCGCGGTCCAAGATACCAGACCCGTTTTCAGTGGAAACCGCGTCGATTGCGTGAGAATAAGTGTAGTTCACTAGAGCTTGCAAACCGCGTGACAGCCTATATTGGTACTTCGCTTGCAGTGATTCGTAATCTGAACTGGGATCGTTTGTCGTGTAATAGATGCTTCCAAAATTGGCATTGGGCCTTGGGCCGAGATAAGGATCCCCGACTGGCTGATTGAGCAGCTGAGTCATTAGCAGCTCACGCCCAGCCGAGGCAACGTAAGAGAGGGTTACAGTCTGATGCTGGCCAAGCGATCGCTCTAGCGATAGATTCCACTGGAATGTGCGCGGCAGCTTTAGAGCGGGGTTCGAAGCAAAAAGACTGTTATTGGGATCCAACGGTAAGCTGACAAGGGGAAAGGGTGGCGGGACAGCCAATGCCGCCGGCACTGGAAACGGCACGCCTGCCGTAAAAGAACTGGATTGGAATGGAAAGCCAGTGAAACCAGCTGTTGCCCCGCCGCTTCCTAGATCGTAGTACACACCAAAGCCACCCCGAAGCACGGTCTCCTTTCCGCTGTTTTGAATTAACTGGTAGGCTGCACCGACACGTGGGGCGAAGCCGGTGTAGGAAGTTTTGTAGATCGGTGTATTGGCCGGAGCAAGCGTAGCTGTAGACAAATTGTCCACACCTGCCACCATAACAGGCTTGAGGCCGTTCGCATCGTGAGGCGCTGGGTTGAGCTCCCACCTTAAGCCCATCTCCAGTGTCAGCCTGGGAGAAAGCTTCCACGCGTCCTGGGTGTAAAGGGAAACGTTATCGAACACCGGTTGTGAACCCTGATTTGCGAAAATACTCAAATAGGTTAGAGCCCCGTTAACGATGTCGGATTCGGAGAGCAAATAACCATACTGGGAGTATCCGACGGGACCAAAAATTGGAGCAAGACGGCGGTAATCAACGCCAAATTTCCATAGGTGCGCACCCTTTGTCCAGGATACATTGTCTACGATATTGAATTGTCTTTGAGAGGAGCTTAGGCTATCGCCCAGGCTGAGAACGCCGTATCCGCCGGATACTGCGAACAATATGGATCCTTCTTTCTTTCCACTCCCCGAATATCCACCAATCAGTTGTGACAAATTGACCGGGACGGCACCGCCGAAATTATCCATCTTGTTAAAAGATGTAGCGTCATTACTGCTGTAATTAAACCTAAGCTCGCTGGTCGCCTGCCGGGCCATAGAGAAGGTCGCCCCAAGTGTTAGAGTCTTGGTAGCAATGGAATTTCCCGTGAGAATGCTTAGAGAGCGGGTGGCGCTATCGGAAGGGGAATAGTTATATCTACCAAACAGCGCGACCTTGTTTCTGATGGTCTGATCGATGCGGATACTTGTTGCATTTATTGTGGACGGATTTGAAAATCCAGCGTTAAATGGCGCCAAGCCTGACGGAATGAGCGGGCTCGACGGGTTGTTTGGATCCGAGGGAACCATCGTCTCCTGGCCAGTCGGTTTCGGAAATGCATTTAGGATTGGCTGAAGCGACGGTGCGGCTGCCGCTCGCAGCCGCAGCGAAGGTACAAATGTATTCGCGGCCGTACTAGTCGGTTCCAGAAGCTTTAAGCCTTCATAGGAGAAAAAGAAATAGGTTTGATTGCGGCGCCCGTTATACAACTTTGGCAAGAGGACAGGGCCGCCAAAGGTTCCTCCAAACTGGTTCTGCCTTAACGCCGCTTTAGGTCTCTGGTAATACTTGTCGAACCAATTTCTGGCATCAAACGCCTCGTTGCGCAGGAAGTCGAAGGCAGTTCCATGGAACTGATTCGCGCCAGATCGTGTAACTAGAGCGATTTGTCCACCCGGCTGACGGCCAAACTCGGCCGAGTAAGTTGAGGATTGAATCTTGAACTCTTCCAGCGCATCGATTGAGACAAGGTTGTTGCTGCCGCCAAGGGCCGTCAATCCAGGAATTGAACCCGCCTGCTGCTGGGCGGAAGTAAATGAGCCACCCAGACTGTTCGAAGTGCTAACCCCGACATTGGCGCTGACCCCGTCGACCGTGAAGTAGTTGGCGTTGGTCCTTTGCCCATTCACGCTGAATTGCCCTGGGTTTTCCGCGCCGGACGGTGTCACCACCACACCGGGCGCCAGTAGAATCAGCGACTGAAAGCTGCGCCCGTTCAGCGGCAAGTTGGCAACGAATTGCCGATCCACGGTCGTGCTGACCGTCCCGTCCGTCGTGTTCATGGTGAGGCCGTCCGCGGTGATGGTCATTGATTCGGCGACCGAGCCAATCTGCAGCACAAAATTCCGCGAAAGATTATCTTGCACGTTGAGAGTAATGCCCGTCACCGAAACGGTCCGAAAGCCCGGTTTGTGGACGTTCATCAAGTAGTTTCCCGGATTAAGGAACGGAAACACGTAGAGGCCCTCGGCGTTCGTCTTTACCGTGGTGACGATGCCCGTGCCCGTGTTCCTGATCTCAACTTCGGTATTCGGAACCACGGCGCTGCTTTGGTCCGTGACACGTCCAAACACACTTGCGGAACTACTCTGCGCGGACACCAGCGGGGCGTGTCCGGCGAGTATCACGAGAACACTGAGAAGCAGAATCGTGGGACCACCGAGAGATCGAATGCGCTTTGTACTCTTCACGGGCATCTCCCTGTTGCCTGAGTATTCCCGCTACGCGTTTGATTTGTCCCATGGGAGAAAAGAAAACCTCGAATCGAAAGCTGCGAGTTTACAAGAGTGGCTCACCGGTGCGACGCCTTTCGGGGATCAGGACAAGCCGGACAGGCAGAGAAGGCGGAGCGGCCCCAGAAACCCACCTGAAGGATGCCTCTACACTGGGATCACGGATGATTGGCCTGCCCGCGGAGATAGGCGTACATCAAATTCTGTCCCTTGGGATGAGTGGGGTCATTGTTTGCGGGTTCGAGGGTGACAAATACGGAATCAATCTCGGTGAGGATCTTCGGGTCTTCACACTTGAAGACCCAGCGCCGCTGCGATTTGTCGTCCGTGTAAAACATACCGAGCCGCCTAACCGGCTGATCCGGCCCTTCCTTCTTGGCCCAGATGCGGTACTGGAAGTTGGCCTTCTCGATCTTCGCTTCGTTCAGGTCGTACGCATAAAAGATCAGGGACTTGCCCTCGGTGAAAAAGATGCGCCCAAACGCGGGACGCGTCTTGCCGTGGGGATCGGTATCCGCCACGTCCACGATGTGCAGGTTTCGCGCGGCCATCAAGTTGGTTACGTCATGGCCAGCCGCCAAGAGTTGGCGCCCCTTGTCCAAAGCGGAGGATTTTTCGGCTAACTGCTCGCTTAGAGCCTGAATTCGAATCTGGTCGGCGACGAGCGTGGGTTCCATATCGTTTAAACGATTGCGAAGCTGCGCAGATTGCTGCTGCGCACTCTCCGCAGTCGCTACCGATTCCACAAGCTTTTGCTGCACGTCCCTGAGTCGAGCCGTGAGCCCTTCGCGCTCGTAAGCGAGTTGCTGGCGGTCTTGAGAGATGGATTCCAGATTTGTGTTCGATGCCGTCAATTCGCTGGTGACGTTGCGCAACTGTGCGCTCAACTTGTCGAGCTGAGCCACTAGCTTCACCTTTTCCGCTGTGAGTTCCGTGACACGCTGGTCGAGAGAAGGTGCTGGGGAGGCCGGCGCGGGATTCTTTTCCTGCTGTGAATACAGCACGGCGTACTGATTCCGCAGCACGCCCTTCCTAACAACATAAACCACTGTCACCGCCAAAGCAGCGAGCACGATCCCAGCGGCCGCCAGTGCCGGTGCGCGCCAAATCGCGTGGGCTCTGAAGAAGACCGATACCAGAGCGGGACTCTTGGCTTCCTCACCCACATGAGGAGAGAACACAATTCCCTCTTGCTGGGCGCGCGCGAGAAAGCGCCGGGTGAACAAGCCCGAATTGAGGCATTCCTGCGCCTCTATGTTAGAAAGTGTCGGATCCTGGTCCGCTGCGGCAAATTGCTGTGCGGCGAGATTCAAGTAGTCAAAATAAGCTTGCCGGCACGACCCGCATTCCATTGCGTGCAACTCCAACTCCACGAGTTCTCTCGGGGAAGCCTGGCCTATGCTGGCCGCGGCGCAGAGTTCTTCAAAATGTTCATGTTGCAACACGTCTTACCCCCGCAAACCGGACAACGGACTGCCGTGAATCTCTTGGTTCAACGCCATTCTCTAAAAAAGAACGAAGGCGCTCGATGCCTCGGTAGTAGTGATGACGTACATTGGAGAATGACTCTTTTCTACGCTCCGCAATTTCCTTCATTGTCAGCCCCTCGAAGAAAAAGAGCCTGAGCGTCTCGCGCTGGGGCTCATCGAGCGCCGCGAGAATCTCCGCGCTTAATCGTGTTGTCTCCTGAAGAGTCAACCGGGGCGGCGCCCATAACGACTCTGCTCGTTCTAATCCCTCCAGGTCAGCCACGCTTTCAATCGGCCTGCCCAAAATCTGGTTTCGGCGGCTTATGCTCCGGCAATAGGCATATTGCAGGAGCCACACTTTAAGTATTCCTTTCGCCGGGTCGAATTGTCCCGCCTTGCGATAAAACTCAAGGAAGACGGATTGCGTGAGGTCCTCCGCTTCGGTGGCATCTCGCACGATGCGCCAAGCCGTCACGTAAATGAGGCGATGATAGCGCTTGAAGACCACGGCGAACGCATCCGCATTGCCCGCCAGCAGTTCCAACATGACACGCTCGTCGGGCAGAGTTAGCAGTTCCGCATAGGGGATGCGGTTCGGCACGTCGCCTAAGCCTTGATCTATTTCTTGCATCGCCCTTGCAGGATGTACAATTCTTACCACAAGAGAAATTAAAAAACGGGAAAATCTAGCCATAATATTTATTTTGGGGCGTGGGACAAACCATGCTTCTGGCAGGTATTCTAAAAATGGCCAGCAATGATCAGGGCCGGTCACAGGCTAGAAATTCTATTATTCCTAGAATTTAGTAGATCGTAACGTACATCCCAAAGCAGTGCGGTGGAAGGGTTACGTGGTCCGCCTAGCAGGAACGGCTGGTAGTGTCAGCCAAAGTATGTGGGTTCCCAAAGCCTGCTTCGAATGACTATTTCTGAAAATCGATCGCCACATTAGCTCCATCACTACACAAAGGTGACCGCGTTCAACTTTTGTCTCGCCAGACGCGGGCACCTGATGGCAACGACATTTGCGAAGTTCACTTTGAGCAATGGACTGGATGGATCATCGCCAAGTTCAAAAGTCCTGAACAGAATTAGACCGTGCGGTAGCGATTGAGATACAGCCTCACTTTAGCCACTTCAAAACCACTTCCATTGCCAGAGGAAGAGCAAAGGCACATAGGGCACCGTCTTGATTTCTGTCACCTCCAGCACGCGGAGGTTGGCCAGCCACTGATGGAATTGTTGCGTGCGCAGAGCCAGAGGCAGTTCCCCCTTTTTCGCATTATGTTGAACGGCTCGCGCAACATCAATATGATGTACCCGAAGAATTCCCTAAGAATTCCCTAAGAACCGATCTCCAGCGGCGCAGTAGTTGGGCTCCCGACTTTGGAACACACCAGTCGACTCCAACGACTCCATCCATATTGTTCTGACTACCTTCCAACAAATCGGAGAGAATCTGCTTCTCGCTCAAAGCTGATTCAGGGTTCGAACCGCTCCCAGAGATCTTGACGCGTCGCTGGATTGGAAACCCATTGGATGGATTCGGGTTTGCGGTACAGGTGCTCATAGAGGGAGAACTCAGGCGAAATGTCTAGTTCGGGATAGCGGCGCGTATTCCTGCACTCGAGCTTCGATGGCAAGTAGTTCGGATTCGCTTCCCAACAAAGCTGCCCATCGTCGGCTACTAAAGGGAACCATGCAAGTCCGTGATGGGCACGCATTTCAGCGTAGTCGAATCCATATTCGCGGTCGCACCAAGCTCCCATAATAAGGAACGATTTGACATCGGCATTTACAACATAGTGGGCCCAACCTGGAGGCACGACCACGCGATCTCCCGGCCCAGCCTCGATGCCGATGCAGCGGCCGGGATTGTCACGGGATTTCTCCTGCAGGTAAATGACGGCGCGCCCTTTCCAGATCTCCATCAATTCGGGCGTTGACCATCCGCAGTGCGGAGCAATTTTGTGGACATGACCTTGGCTGCGAACCGGCTCGGCGCCAAGCCTTCCGCCTGCATAAAGGACAATGCCGAAAAGGAGCATTCTGGTCTTGAGCTCTTCCCGGTCTGCAACTCGGCCGACATCCATGGCGATTGCGTATACGGGGTCTGGCCCGGTGCAGTTGGGATCCTGCAGGCCCTGCCGAATGGAATCGAGCGAACGATACTCAAGCCGCGGTCCAAACACTCCTTCTCCGTAGCGGAGATCCAGCGTGTTTTCCGAAAACTGAATATCGAGCCCAATATTAAATTTAGCCACGGATAGGAAGGATCTGGAGGTCAGAAGGTTCATTCGTTACTCTCGACGAGTCTAGCTACTCCATTAATATTTAGGATGCGCGCATTAAACCCGTAGCGGCGAATGAAAGCGTAATCATGACCGGCGTCGCTGGGCCAACAGGCCACGAACCGGAGGGGACTCTTGCCAATGTTCGCGACTCGGTGAGCTGTGTTTGGTGCGACGAAGTGCAAACTCCCGGCGGACATGGGTTCCATCCAAGTCCTTCGCGTTTCATTCATCAAGATTAACGCACCATCGCCCTCGAGCGTGCCGTAGTACTCGGTTCGGTCGCGCTTCAGGTGGAAGTGCCCATGCGTTATGAAGTATTCTGTACCGACTTGGCCCGGCTCGACGACGGTCGTTCCCCAAAACTGCCCACCTTCCGTCCCTTCCGCCACCGGACACCAGGCTTGGACTCGATACACGACCGTATTAGGATCCATTTCACGGAACGCATCCGCGTCAGCAAAAATGCCATCCAGTTGCCCAAGGGTCTTCACGGTTTCCCGGATCTCCGCATCGGGCAACATCAATCCCTTTTGCCAATCCATTCGCATCATTCGATTGCGCTTTGTCTATACCACGCGGCGTTCAAAAACTGGAGCTAAGAAGAGAGACTCTTTCATTCCCTCGGAAGGATAGCAAATCGACCGGGCGAAGCGGGATGCGGCGATCCAGTCAATCCTGCGATGGACCGCCGCGAGGGGTTGGGGCAACGTGTCAGAAAATCAGCTTCAGTGCGAATTGCGCCTGACGCGCGGTGCCGGTGCCAATCTGACTGCCTTGAGCGCTCGCGAGCGTCTGTCCGATTTTGCCGAAATTCGGATTCGGTGTGCACGTTGCGGGTGAAGTCGCCGTCGCCGCGGTAACTGCCGTGCAAATGCCCCCATCCGGCTGACCAAAGTTCGGATGGTTCAAGAGGTTAAAGAGATCCGTCCGGAATTGCAGTTTCAATCTCTCCGTAATGGGAAAATTCTTCATCAAGGAGAAATCCCACTGGGCAAATCGGGGTCCGCGAAGCGCGTTGCGCGGAACGTCGCCGGGCGCATCGCCCCAGGCTCCGTCATAGTTCGGGTTGATCGTAAATGCGTTGTTGTTGAAACTCGAATCGGGCCAGTGCGCGTTGGAAACGTGGAGAGGTTGGCCCTCCACAAAGTTCGGCCGCATCGGGATGCCAAAGAATCCGCTGATCAACTGGATGTTCGTCGGTAGACCCGAACGCGTTTGCAGGATACTCGATACCTGCCATCCTCCCAGTGCAGTGCGAACCAGCGTTCCCGAGCCCTTGAGTTCAGGCAGGCTGTACACCGCGCTCGCTGTGAAATTGTGGCGCACGTCCCAGTCGCCGCTGCCGCGATCGAGGCTCGGATCGAGCGGGTTGGACCATCCGCTGAAGACGTTGACCAGGTCATCGATTTCATGCGACCAGGCGTAGTTCGCTTCCAGCGTGAGCCTCCCCACATTGCGCCGCAATTGCACTTGCAAGGCATTGTAGTTGGAAAAGAGCGAGTCGGCATTGAGGTTCTCATTGGCGAAGCCCGAAAAGGGTCGGCTTTGGTCGACAATATTGGCCGGATTGGCATTTGGAGCGGCGAAGCTGACGCCCGCCTGCATGTGCTGCGTCTTGTTCCCTGTGTAATTCACCGTGAGAACCGTATTGCGGGCTATTTCCTGCTGGATGCCGAACAGCCAGTTGGTGGAATACGGATCTTTGGGATGCAGCGGAAACGCGTTCACGTTTTGCGTCCCCGCCGGAAGCGGTGGATTCGGCGACGGGTACGAGATCGAGAACGGGGGATTCCCAAAAATAGCCTGGAACACATTCACGTTGTAGCTCGAATATGCGGGGAGGTTGGTGACCAGTCCGAAGCCGAACTGCATAGGCATAAAGAAGATGCCGCCGTATCCGTGCACGACTGTCTTCCCCTTGCCGAACGGATCCCACGCAAAGCCGACGCGGGGAGCAAAATTGGTGCCTGGCGCGCTGTAGGTTTGGCCATGAGGATAGAACGACTGCGTCGCCACGTTGAAGTTCTGCATCCGGCCGTGCCCTTCGGTCCAAGCCGTGTTGTACTCGTAGCGTAGCCCCAGGTTCACGGTGAGTTTCCTTGTGACTTTCCAATCGTCCTGAATATAGAAATCCCAGTTGGAATTTCGAATGCCCACGAAGCCTGGGAATCCGATTTTTGCCAACACGAAAGGATTATTGTTCTCCAGATCGGAGAAACTTGCGAAATAGTACGTTTGCTGCGGTCGGAGCCATTCATTCAGGCGATTGACACGAATCTGTGTACCAAACTTGAACGTGTGGCTTCCTTTTGCTTTTGTGGCGCGGTCAAGAACCTCAAATACGGCGAAGGGCGTGATCTGGTTAAACGAGTTCGGACCGGGAAGCGACCCGAGGTTGGTAAAAAAACCGGCGAAACCCGCAAAGGGCTGCGGCGTATTCGAGTTGGTGTCCGAATAGAACCGGTTGAGAGCCAAGCTGAATTCGTTGAGAAAGGTCGGGCTGAACACATGTGTCTCGTCAATCTTGCCAAACTGAGTCCGCAGCATTTGTGGCGAAACTTGCCCGACATTCGGTCCATACGTGTAGTTCGTCAGCGAGTCGTTGATGTTATACCGCCCCATCAAGCGGTCCTGATCGGAAACGTGGTAATCAATCCGGATCGCTCCCGTGTTCTCTCGCAAGGTCACTGGTAGCGAGACAGGGTCATAAACAAGGTTGGCACCATTGCCGTTTCCGGCATCCGTGCCGGGGACAGCACAGGAATCCGGCGCCGGGATTGCGGTGCAACCTGCGGGCAGCGGCGCCATTTGCGCCAGCACCGGCTGCATGGAAGAAACGAACTGCGAGCGGGCGTAGGCGCTCAGCGTTTCATTCAGCGAATTGATGTTCGAAATGCGCTGCCGGACGCCCTCATAGTTGGCGAAGAAGAAAACCTTTTTCTGGAGGATCGGCCCCCCGAAATTGGCGCCGAATTGATTCATCCTCAGGGGTTGATTTGGCAGCGAGGTCCCGTTCTGGAAGAAATCCTTGGCATCGAGCGCATCGTTGCGAAGATACTCGAAGACCTCGCCGTGGTATTCGTTTGTGCCCGACTTGGTGATGATGTTCATCTGCGGGCCGAGCGAAAATCCGTTTTCCGAACCGTATCCACTGTTCGTGAAGTCGATCTCTTGAATGCTGTCGACACTTGCCCGCGTGACCCTCGCTTGCTCCTGCCCTTCGGTCTGCAAGTATCCATTGATGTCGCCGCGTGTGGCGTTCTGTCCGTCAATTTTGATATTCAATCCGGTGAACACATTCTCAAGACCGTTGACGCTCCCTTGGAAAAATCCCGTGGAATTAACGGAGCCTGGTGCAATTTCCAGAAAACCGCTCACGTCGCGGCCGTTGATGGGTAAATTTCGCACCTGATCTGCGTCCAGGGTAGTCCCCGCGGACGCGGAAGTCGTATCCACGGTCGTGGAAGTGCCGGTAATGATGATGGTCTCCGTAGTCGTGGCCACGGTCAGCGCAAGATTCACTTGAACCGTTGCTCCCACGTTCAGCACAAGCGGTTTGCTGGTCGCCTTGCCGAATCCGCTGACCGTCACCGAAACGACGTACTTTCCGAAAGGGAGTGCAGACGCGAGAAATGCTCCGCGGCTATCTGTCGTAAACGTCTGCTCGATGCCGGTGTCGATATTCGTGACCGTGACGTTCGCATGGGGCACAACTCCGCCGCTAGGATCGGTCACCGTGCCGCCGATCGTGCCCGTGTCAAACACTTGCGCGGAAGCCCCCTGTGTGAACAAGAACCCGGCCGCAATTAGAAAAAGAACAGCACGCATTGCCGCAACTTTGCATGCGGTGGCTGAAGAATGTGCCATGCGCTTCATATGTGACTCCTCTCCGTGATCGGAAAAGCTCTGTCGGGATGTAATCCGAGCAACAGCGTGCTCCGCGACAGTGCCATCATCCACTCCCCAGAAAATCAGCAAATGTGGCCGCTGCGCCGCTGATCCGAGCCGTCGCAAGTGCACCGGAAATTGCGCTGGCAAACATCCAAAATTTCGCCATTGCCAAATTACGCGCATGTTAAGCTCCTCGGCTCGCGCAAGTCAACCTTTTTTGTGTTGTTTTTAAGTCAAATCGGTCATGCTTTTGTTCGTTCTCGAAGTCGGCTTCGTAATGACTCCAATAAGGGTATAAAAATCAGCAAGTTAACAAGGATGCTCAGATTGCCGCGAAAAAGGCGCGCGAAGGAGAGATGGACTGCGGGGCAAGAGCTTTGTAAGGCCAAAGAGGAGGACCCTGTTCGAAAGAGCGCTTCAGTTTTCGCCGAAGAGCGGCACCGCTCCCAGTAGGGCGGCATTGTTTCCTAATTCCGCGGCGCGTACGTTTACTTTTCCCCACGGGGTCCATGCGAATTTCTGTACGTATGATTCCACATACGGGACGATGAGAGCCGCGCTCTTCATCACACCGCCGCCGATCACAATGATTTCCGGATCGTACGCGTGAACCAATCCCACAGCGTCAACCGCCCAAATCTTGAGACACCGGTCGCGAATGGCCGTCGCAACTTCGTCGCCGCCCATTGCCTCCGCAAAAAGCTCCTTGAATCCAATGTCAGAATATTTCGAGAGCGAGCTCTTCGAAACCTCCGGCCATTCTTTCACCACAAAGGGAAGTGCCCAGCCGCCGGCCTCCGATTCCGCGCAGCCGATGGCCCCGCAAGTACACTTCCGGCCGTTAAAGAGAACCGGCAAATGTCCTCCCAAACATCCGGCCTGCGCGTGTTTTCCCCGGAGCAATCTGCCTTCGATCATAGCGACGCCGCCAATGCCAGTCCCCAAGGTCATCATGACAACGTCGCCAAAACTCCGTGCCGCTCCGGCGTAGGCCTCTCCTAATAAAGCCAACCGCGCGTCATTCTCGATTCTTAGCGGAAGGCCAAGCGACTGTTGACACCATGCCTGGAGGTCCAAGCCGGGAGCATCTTCGTATTTCGCATTCGTCGACATCACTCTGCCCGCGCGAAAATCCACCAACCCTGCGAAGCCAACCGCCAATCCGCTGAATTCAGCAAGAGGAAGCGACAAGCCCTGAGCCAATTCGCGCAGAGTTTCTTCGATGACTGGCAATACCTTCTGCAGACTCCGCGCACGATCAATGTCTATGATTTTGTGGGTTAGAATGGTGCGATTTTCCACCACACCGCAATTGGCGTGGGTTCCACCCAGATCGACGGCGAAAACTCTCATTCCTCGCTCCTTGGTGCAACTTCACTGCCATTGTTATCCCGCAGCCTTTACGGAAGCTCCGGTAACGACAAAATTCTTGGCCCGGTAGCGGAGGTTCACAAGGCGCGCGCTCGCATCAAAGTCAGCCAGATGAGGCCGGGTCTTCAAACCATCAAACAAGGTCAGATCCGCGCCGAAAATCGTATCGATTACCAAATCGACGAAGCCGCCGCCCGCAATGCAGCACCAGTCGTTTAGATAGGGCGCATCCGTGGGACATTTGCAGGCGGCGCCATTTTCCAACGGAAAGGCGCTCTCTACAAAATGGGCCTGCCCGATGGGGCCCTGGTTACCCGCCTTGGCAAGATTCTTCAACCAGGCCGCGATTCGCGCAGAAGGGTCGATTTTGTAAAGCGCTTTCGCCGTTGCGGGGGGCCACGCCGCGTACGCGCCAAGCCAGCTGTGATCGGGCCGGATGTTCCAGGTGGCGTCGACGTCAAGCGGCGACAACGCTCGCATCCAGTAGTCTGCATGCAGTTCTCGCCAGAAGAACTGGCTCATTTCGAGTTTCTGAACGTCATTCAAATCATGAAACATATTGTCGGTGACGGACAGAAAGTCGTAGCAATGACGCACCTCAACAAAGGAACCATCCGGCTGGCCGCAGCGCCACCATCCTTTGCCCGGCACATACAGCTTCTGATGAATACGCTGCGCAAGCTCCTTGGCCTCGGCGCGCAATTGAAGAGCGCGGGAACTCTCTCCGCGCCGCTCCAAAAGGCCTGCAACAAATCTCATCGAGGAGACGTTGCCCGCATTCATCCCTGCCGTTTCGTGCAGATACGTGCCGACGACTTCGAGCAGGTTCTCGATTTTTCCGTAGTCGCCGAGACCGTGACCTTGCGTGTTTAACTTTTTCCAATGTGTCGCGTGGGCCGTCAGATGTTCCAATACGCTTGCATCGCCAACTCGGGTATCGAGCCAGCTAAAGTCGCCCGTAACGCGAAGATAATTTTCCGCGCACCGCACGATGGCCATGTCGTTCACCGCGTACCATGGCCCCACGCCCTCGCCGCTGACATAATCGGTCGCGAGGTGTTGGTGCATGTCCTGTACAAACCAGTTCTCAATCAGCCGCCGCAGCGGGAGAGGGTCAAGCAGCGCCAGGCTGAGAGAAGTCAGCGATGTGTCCCAGGGAAAACTCAAGGTAGGAAGTACGCGGCCGCCCAGAGTCAGATAGGTCGTACCGTATTTCGAGTCGGGCGATGCCCGGCGCGCGAAAATCAAATTCTTGAAGCCCGCTTGATAAAGTTGCCAAAGGGACTCGTCGTTTGTTTCCAATTGCGGCAGATATCCGGAGAAACTCGAGTTGCCGGGCGTGAAGGCCGCTTCGAGCAGCCGGTTGAAGTTGCTTTCATTTTCCTTGATGGCTTGGGCAAAATTGGCTTGCAGCCCATCGTACGTCGCCAACGCGGCCCGCGCATCCTCGTCCACCGCGTTGACGTAGTGGAGATCCTTAGTTTCATTGGGCCCGAGCGTCATCTCCAGAATCAAGATCCTGCCCGCATCGACGCGGTTCGCGCGCGGAACAATTCCCTGTACCGATGCCGCCTGGCTGTGCTGCGCTTCGAAGACCAGGCAGCCGCGCGCAGCGTCCCAGTGAATCCGATTGTCGGCTTCTCCGGGCGAATAGGTGATCCACGGCGTCGTCTTCTTCGACACCGCCGCCCGCATGTCGAAACCCAGAGTGAACTGGCGCGGAGCTCTTCCCAGATTTTTCACGCGAATCGATTGCGCTACTGCCCGCGTGCTAGCAGGCAGGAAGGTTTCGGTTGTGAATTTCAGGCCTTCCACCTCCGCCTCGCGCACGAACCGATGCGGAAACCATTGGTAGGCGATCTGGTCTCCGTCGGGCGAATACGAAAGAAGAATCTGGCCATTCAGAAAAATTTCGCAGGTCAGCAGGAAACCCGGGCTCCAAGGCATATCCGGCACACCGCAGCACCCATACGGCGGCAGTGAAAGTGCCGTGAGTCCCGAGACGGATTTCGCAGCCTGCACATAACCAAGCTCATTCTGCGCAGTGGGCGAGGAATATAGATCACGCAACCGGTGAACCAGGCGGTCGCCGGCAAGATCGTGAACCGTCGGAATCGCCGGCAAATGACTACGCTTCCCAAGAAAAGGTGAGGAAGGAGCAACCTGAGGGAGTGCGGTCGCCGCGAAGCTGGTCTTCAGAAAAGACCTGCGGCTCCAGCTTCGCCCCGTCGAGGACCGCGATGCTTCCTTCACGTTGACCTCCTGCACTTGCTAAAACAAATTCCAAACAAGAAACCAGCCGTCTTCATTTCTTCCCGACGTCCGACCGCGCTCCCCCAATCGTGCGGGCAACAACCTGCAACATCGGCTGCACCGCTTGATCCCAATATTCCCAAGTATGGCCGCCGGAAGTTTCGTGATACTCATACACCATATGTCGCGAGGTTAGCTGCGCGATCAGCGCTCGATTCACATCCAGAAAGAAGTCCGACGCACCACACGCCACATAAAAATAAGGCAGTGGAGCCTGGCGGGTCGCCCCAAGCAACCGAGAAATGTCGTTTTCCGCACGAGTCGAATTTCCTTTGTTCCCAAAAACCTCAACCAACTTGGCTCGAAATTCGGGACGAAGCTCGTCCAGATCCTGCGGCGCATTGAACGCCCCGCTGAGGCTGCCCGCAAAGGCGAAGAGTTCCGGGTACTTTAGCGCCAGTTTCACCGCGCCGAATCCACCCATCGAGAGACCCGCGATGGCACGCGCGTGCCTGTCCCGCACAGTCGAGTAATGTTGGTCGACTTCGGGAATCAGATCTTTCACGATGTAATCTTCGAATTTGTCGGCCGGAATCGTCGCGGAATTCGTGTACCAGGAGTCCGCGGCATCGGGCATCACGATCAGCAAGTGCAGGCCGCGCGCGTAATTTTCCACTCCCGTTCGTGTGGCCCAGTTTTGGTAATCCCCATATAGCCCGTGCAGCAGATAAAGAACCGGGAACCTTCCTCCCTCGGCGTATTCTTGCGGGAGAAGGATCCGATAGTGCATCTCGCGCTGCAGAGCGAGGCTGCAGAAAATGCCATCCTTGACGACGACTCCTGGCTTTGTTGCCGTTACGGAAGAGCGCTTGGTCGTCTGGCCGAGTCCGTGGCCACACAGCAACACGGAGAAGCAACAAACGAGCAGAGCCCTCTTCATGATCGAGTGGTTCTCCTTGTAGACGTCGACGCCACTCCCTGGCAAACGTCGTTGGCTACGTTCATTTTGGCAAGTCCAAAATCACTACGCGGGGACGATAAATGTTCATATTCGCGACGGTCTTCGCCAGCACCATGGAGTTGCATGCATACGTCATGGCGATTTTCGTGTCCGTAAACTCAATATGTTCTTTCACTGCATAGCAAAAGGTGTCTTTTTCGTAGCCGGGACTATCTGGCTTCATTTCCGGAAACTCATGAATCGTTTGTGGCGGAGACCATGGCCCGACTGGCGAATCCGCCACTCGGATCACGGCGCGCGTGGAGGGAAACTCCGGCCCGGCCGAAAGCGCAATCCACTTCTTAATCGCCGGATGGTAGCGCACGGACATTTCACTAATGGGCTGTTCCATCAAATGCAGGGCGTCTTCGCCCGCAAGCCCCGCAACCCAGCGATGGTCCTTCCGCAGATGCTCCCAGTTTCCGGGTGGATCGCCTAACCTCTTCATCGGCACCCGCATCGCGACCATGAACCCTTTTCCTTCGCCGGTGCTCGCCTGCGTGTACCAGACGGCATATTCACCGTCTCTCACGATCGAGACACCCGCCCAAAGCCGGCTATCCGTCAAATCCTTCATGGCAATTTGCCAAGACTCAGGTGGTTTCCTTGCGTCGGCAATGGATGCCAACTTCGTGCCCACAATTTCAAATCCGAATGGCTCGTCGGGCTTGACGCCGGGCTTCGTGCGAATTACAAGCAGTGACAGATAAAGAGCCTTGCCTTCGAAAATCCCATCGAGCGGCCAGTACCAGATGTCTTCTTTTCCCGTGTCAAAGAACGATCGAGGCTTTTTTCCCGACGGCTTTCGCCAGAAATATTGGATCGTGCAAGGGCGTACCGCCGCACAATCCGAAATCCCGACGCTGTTCCGAACCATCGCTCCGGCTTCACTGCGAAGTTTCGTGCTCTGCTGGCCGACAAAAGTATCGCCAAACAGCCATAGGCTTTCGCCCGGCGCCAGCGGAACGGAATAGGCGCCATCCGCGCCGAGCCACCCGTTCGTATAGCGGAAATCGGGCAGTTGGCGTTCCGGTGACTGAGCGAGGGCGCTCGAAGCCACGCATCCGAGAACAAAACACAGCAAAAGCGGCAATGCCAAATGTTTCATCGCGCAACCGATCTTCTTTCTTTCTTTCTTTCTTTCTCTCTTTCTCTCTTTCTCTCTTTCTCTCTTTCTTTCTTTCACTTCGCACCACTAAAACATCCGGCTGGAAAACCCCAGCACAAAAATCGCGACAACCAGGATCACCACTCCACCCACCATGATTCGGAGCGGTGTTTTTCCGGTATTTTTCCATTCTCCCGTCGTGACGCCCCACGCGGTCGCGGTAATTACAATCAACGACATAAACAGGGGCCAGGCCAACACCGTTCCCAACTGGCCCAGAGTCGTCGTCGAAGCGCCATACAAAATCGTGCTGGCAAACCAGAAGAACGCCATGACCACGGCAAGGAACCAGTAACTCCCACTTCCTTGCGCGTGGAACTTTGCTCCCGTGGCGTTCTTCCTCATCAGATACAGGCAATAAAGGAGATTGGGCACTCCGCCTGCTACCATCAGTGGCAGGAAAGCCGCGTTCGGGCTCCACAATTTTAGTGCCCCGTTTCTTTGCGCCGCGTCAAGGATCGGGCCGCCAAACGCCACGCCGAAATTCACGAGCGCTCCTCCTAAACCGCTGAGAACGCAGAACACTAGCCCCTTCGCCATTGGCGGCCGGTCCGCCGAGGCTCCCCGCGCGGCTTCTCGCCTTTTTCCTGCGACCGCGCACGTACCCACACCCACCAGCACCAGCGTTACCCCGGCCATCACCGTGAGTCCCGCCGGACTTGCAACCTTCTCCGGGTGAAGACGGACGAGCGGAATCAGGCTTCCCACAACTGCGGACATTCCCAGCACGACCGAAAACGTCAGGGCAATTCCAATCGCGTCCACTGCCAGGCCAAACAGCACCTGCGCGATGCCCCAACCCATTCCGCAAGCCGCCACCAACAACACCACACCAAGTCCCGCTTCCGCGTAAACACCGTTCAAATTCGGAACCGTGCTGTAGGCCAAAAGCGGAGGAAAAATGAATAAGGCAAACACACTCCAGATCGCCCAGGTGTTTTCCCAGGCCCATTTGGTGGTGAATTTCATCGGAAGGGCGAAGCTGCCGTTCATTGCACCGGCGACGAGCAACAAGACAAATCCCAGAGCGGACTGGTTCATTTGCCTCACCTTTTCAAACTGCCAGCAAGTTTCGTACAGTCACCCGCAAACAGGTTCCGAAAATTCGCGCTGCCACAGAAAAAACTCTCATGCTGTCAACTCTCGCGGACGAACGCTTTGATCGTGACGCAGCGTTTACCTTCCGCCTCACCGCTCGGGCGGATCGTGTACCGTCCAACGGACGCAGGCACAATAAACGTCTCCGCATAATGAACTACAAACGGCTCAAATTCTCCGTCCGGGCTCTCCACTGTAACTTCTCTTCCGTCCACGAGGTTCAGAACATTTACGGTTCCGCGCGTATCATGCGGCGTCGTTCCGATAAATCGGTGCCGCCGCGTTTCGATGAACTCCAACTCATGCAGCCCAGTGCGTTCCTCTGTCCAACCGAGGCCCGCACCTACGTGCTCGACGCGATTAATCAGATTTTTCTTGACCCAATCCGAGGTACGATTCCAAGCAATATTCGCGGTTCCGTGGTCAATGTGGATCGGCCGCGGCAGGCCGTTCAGTCCCAGCCGCCCCCAATCCCACAGCTTGAAGGTGAAGATATACGGTGTCGCGCTAATCTCCAGCACCATGCTGTTCTTGCCGGAACAATGCACGGTGCCTGCCGGAATCAGAAAATGGTCGTGCTTCCGCGCGGGAAAGCGATTCACATACTTCTCCGCCGGGAAATCGTTCCCACCGTCTTGCGCAGCGCGCAGGTCTCGAATCATGACCTTGCGATCAGTGCCTGCCTTTAGTCCCAAATAAACGGTCCCGTCGTCTTCCGCGTCCAGCAGGTAGTAACTCTCATCCTGCGTATAACTCATTCCGAACTGCTCGCGGATGTATTGCGTTAACGGATGAACCTGGAGCGAAAGGTTTCCTCCGCCCATGGTGTCCAGAAAATCGAAGCGGATCGGAAATTCGGAGCCGAACCGGGAATAGATATATTTCCCAAGCAGTTCTTGCGGGTAAAGGAAAGTGAGATCGCTGGCCGGCAGTTCCAAGCGGCCCTCTCCGAATCCAGACACCAGGCTGTTTTCTTCCGGAACGCAATCAAAGCACCAGGCGTGATTCGGCTTATCTTTAGGAAGGTCGCAGACTTCCTCCATCCAATGGCCGCCCCAGGGTCCTGGATCAAAATAAGGAACCAACCGGAAGGGACGATGAGCCGCATGCCGAAGACCTGCGCGCAGCGCGTCACCCGTGATCATCTTAGGCGTGCTTGCATTTGTGTCTAGCAGGAAGTCTGCTTTCGGCAATAGATTTCTTTTCAGCCGGTCAGCCGCGCGCCAGTCCACAAAAAATGCTCGTTTGTACTTCAAATTAGGAAGCTCGCTTAGGTTGTCCGCGCCCAAATTCGCAATCTCATTGCGTCTCTGTCTTCCTTGAATTTCCCAACGAGCCATGTCCGCATAAACCAGGATGCGTGGCTCCGAGGCGATAAGAGCCGCGCCGCAACCCACAACCAGCAGTAAACCGTCTTTCCATCTCTTTGAGACCTCTTGCGCCGCCGCGAGTTTTTGTCCATCGAAGAAATCCTGCACTTCGATATCGTTCATACGGCCAAAGACCGGGTCATCTCCCAAGAAATCCTTCAGCACGTTATCTATGGCGGGTGCAGGCTTAAGAAGATCGGCAGCAAAAATCGCCTGCTTCGGACGCAGCCCCTGTTGCAGCACTTCCAGGATGGATCGTTCGAAGGACCCCGGATAGCATTCCACGCAAACCACACTGACTGCGGGGTCTACGGCTCCTCGTAACCTCTCCAGAATGGCAGGCCAACTTTCCCAGAACTCTGCAGACTGGCCCGGAACCGGCACATAAGGGTATTTGTCGTAGTTCGAGTTTCGAGGCATGGGTTCCGATTCAGTGGCCGCCCTTTAGCAGTTCCAGCCATATGCTGTTTCGTCTGGCTATATGACAAGTTAACGAAAGTATGTGATTTCGTTTTTGGCTAAATCGTAAGCTGCAAGTGTCCATGAGAACGCAGACGCTGTCAACATCCCTTTTGGCCACATCTTATTCTGCAGGCAGCAAATTCCTTTCTACACGTCCCCTCTCTGTCAAATCCTGGCTTCTTGGAAGAGAAGCAGCACTGTCCGCCCCCGCGATCTTGAAGCGAGGGTTGGAGCTTGTTCCTAGTTTGAGATATAACGTGGTGGATTGCCTGAACTCCAGTACAAACGCTTGAGGTTTCGATGACACTGAATGCTAACCAACCTGTGAGTGCTTCCGGTGAATAAGCGAAGCCGAATTCACTCAAGGGCTATGGATACCGGTTTACTCTCCGGGGCAGAGATGGAGAGCCCTGACAGGCAGCAGGTCCGCTTCAATACGATTCTCACTGCTCTGCAAAAATCCGGATCCGTATCGGTCGAGGCCCTAAGCACTGAACTGAACGTTTCACTCGTCACGATTCGCCGGGATCTGGAAGCACTTGAAAGTCAGGGCCGCCTTCGCCGCACACACGGCGGAGCGGTCTCCATCGAACCACTGTTCTACGAACCGTTCCGCAATGACCGTTCCTTCCAGGCTCAGGTGGAAAGGTTGGCCGACGAAAAGCGCCGCATTGGAAGGGCTGCGGCGGCCATGATCAAAGAGGGAGAGATCATCGCTCTCACTCCCGGAACAACGACGACCGAAGTGAGCCGCGGCATTCCTCTGAATCACAGGATCACGGTCGTTACAAGCACAGTTAATGTTGCCATGGAGCTTTCCAAGCGCAAGGATCTGGACGTCTTTGTCACTGGAGGACACCTGCGAGGTGAATGGTTTTCACTGGTTGGACCCGGGACCGCGCAAGGCCTGTCTCATGTCATGATTCACACGCTTTTCATCGGCGCCGATGGAATCGATGCGAAGTCGGGCGTCAGTTGCTTTACCTCTGATGAGGCTCAGGTCAATTCCGCAATGGTCAGGCGCGCGCAGCGCCGGATCGCTGTGGTCGATCATAGCAAGTTCGGTGTGATCGCCGGCTGGCGCATCTGCAAAACTTCCGATCTTCACGTGCTCGTCACGGATTCCGGAGCCACGGACGAAATGATCGCGCCCTTCGAAAAGGCCCAAATCCAAGTCATCCGCGTCTGACGCATTGCCAGTTGCTGTGGCGTTTCGTCTTGAAGCAGTCAAAAGATCTGCTGCTTCCCAGTTACGTAAAAACGCCGAGATACTTGGTCCAGACGACGTGAGGGGGAGGTTTCTCAACCGCTACAGCCAATGCCATACCCATGTTAAGAGTCCGCATTAACTTTGCAGCGGCGACGTTCAGCCGTCTTGCCACTATAAACAACGGTTTCGCGGACCGTTGTACTCGCGTTGGGATAAATTGGGATAAAGGCCATTACAGCTGTTAAGCGGCGGTGCGGAAGCGGGAAGTCGTTAAATC
>JACXTT010002542.1_pt1 | contig 28816 bp, 25 predicted proteins | sample 9270951 | NCBI WGS metagenome assembly JACXTT01 (sample SAMN15532306, study PRJNA645909) | rock metagenome | isolation source: weathered quartz diorite | place: Puerto Rico | collected 2017-06-21 | reverse complement strand
GGTAGAACAGCTTCTCCTGGCGGGGCGGTTGCTGTCCCATCATGGCCATCCCTCCGTGGATGGCCCACGATACCATAATCCCGACAAGGAATCAATCGATTTGAGCAACAGCCCGTAAACGCGGGACGCAGTTTCGAATTTGGGCGACCCACACGCTCAAAGAGCATCTAGTCCGCGGCTACACCCTCAACGAGCGACGCCTGCGCGAAAAGGGGTTAGCCGAGGCCGAACAGACTATCCAGCTTCTCTCGCGAACCCTGACCCGACACAATCTGGTCAACGAAGAAGGCCGCGGCGTCTTGGAGGTCATCAGCCGCTACGCCAAGTCCTGGCTGTTGCTCAAAGAATACGACGAAGAGCAATTGGCCATTCCCCCGCGCCGCAAACCCGCGCGCATCGTCATCGATCATCCCCGCGCCTGTAAGGCCATCGAGGCGCTGAAAGCCCGCCTCACGGAACGCGGCGAAGCGACACCGCTGTTCGGACAAGAGCGCAACGACCAGCTTGCCGGCATCGTTGGTTCCATCGAACAGACTTTTGACGGCAAACCGCTGTATCCCAGTATCGAGGAGAAGGCCGCACATCTCTTGTACTTCGTGATCAAAGACCACCCCTTTGCGGACGGGAACAAACGCATCGGTTCGTTCCTGTTCATTCTATTCCTGCGTGAGAACCGCTATCTCGAAGACGCGAGCGGTCAGATCAAGATCAACGACAACGCCATCGTAGCGCTCGCGCTGCTCATTGCGGAGAGCGAGCCGCGCAATAAGAATCTGATGATTCGGTTGGTGATGAATCTGCTGGTGGAAGGGATGGACTCGGCGGATGACTGAGGTTATGACGGGCATCGTCGCCTTTCTCACCGGCGGCCTCATCGCATGGTTGGTGCGGGGATCGCTTGCCGGATCGGCCGCTGCAGTGACCGGCGCGCGCCTTGCGGCTATTGAACAGCAGCTTTTGGGCAAGGCAACGGAACTCGCTGCGCTCAAGACCGACCAGACACGCACGCTGGAGGCCTTGCGCAGTGAATCCGGCCTGCGCGCCGCGGCGGAGGCCACGGCCGCGCGCGTGCCCGATATCGAAACCGCGCTGACCGACCGGGACCGGGCGCTCGGTGAACACAAGGCCAAACACGCCGAACTGGAGACGCGTCTCTTCGAAGAGCGCAAAGCCGCCGAGGAGAAGCTGGCGCTCGTGAAGCAGGCTGAGGCGGCACTGTCGGACGCCTTCAAAGCGCTGTCCTCCGAAGCCCTGAAGAGCAACAACCAGGCATTCATCGAGCTGGCGAAGGCCACGCTTGAAAAATTCCAAGAGGGGGCAAAAACCGACCTCGAAGCGCGTCAGAAGGCGGTCAACGAGCTGGTGCGTCCCTTGCGCGAATCGCTCGAAAAGGTCGACGGCAAGCTCGGGGAAATCGAGAAATCTCGCCTCGCGGCCTACTCTGCTTTGAACGAGCAATTGAAGGGACTTGTCGAAACCCACCTGCCGATGTTGCGCAATGAAACCACGAACCTCGTCAAGGCCTTGCGCCAGCCCACGGTGCGCGGGCGCTGGGGCGAGATTCAATTGAAGCGCGTGGTCGAGATGGCCGGGATGGTGGACCATTGCGACTTCATCGAGCAGGAGTCCCGCACGACCGAAGACGGACGGCTGCGTCCCGATCTCATCGTACGCCTGCCGGGCGGCAAACGTATCGTCGTGGATGCCAAAGCGCCACTGACCGCCTACCTCAGCGCCGTCGAGATCGAAGACGAAGCGGCGCAACGGGCTTACCTCGCCGACCATGCGCGCCAAGTGCGAGATCACATGGTCGCGCTCGGCCGCAAGGGATACTGGGAGCAGTTCGACCCCACACCCGAGTTCGTGGTCCTGTTCCTGCCGGGCGAGATGTTCTTCAGCGCCGCATTGCAGGAGGACCCCGGCCTGATCGAGTTCGGCGTCAACGAGCGCGTCATCCCGGCCACGCCCACCACACTCATCGCCCTGTTGCGCGCTGTCGCCTACGGCTGGCGGCAAGAAGCGCTCGCGAAAAACGCGCAGGAAGTCGCCGACCTGGGCCGGCAACACGGCCGCGGCCGCGCCGCCGTTCAGGTTTCCGCGGTCTCACAGCCGCGGCCTCATTGAAGCAGGGCATGCCGCGGCCGAGGAACGATGACATGAAACCGGGCTGAATCTGGCCTAGGTTTTTGGTGTTATGAGAAGGTCTAAATTGAAATAGTCTGGGGAAGATCGTTCGGGGCAGGGGGAGAGGGCGTGTGGCCCTACGCCCCTACGAAGGGAGATCTGATTCCTTTGGCACCGGCAGTCCCTCCCTGGCCATGATCTTCAGCGCGTTGGTGGTGGGGCAGGGGCCGGGGCGGAGGCGGTAGTCGAAGGCTAGGCCTCGTTCGTCCACCGTTTCTCGGAAATGGTGGGTCACGATTCGAGGGCTCTCGGCTTCCAGTTTCACCAGCTCCAGATCGTGCGTGCTGACCAACCCCAGGCCGTTGCTCTCGCCGAGGGCGCGGACGAAGTGACGGCTGCCGATCAGACGCTCGCGATTGTTCGTCCCGCGGAAGATCTCGTCGATTAAAAACAGGACCGGCGGCTGGCCAACCTCGCGCGCGGCATCCAGCAGCCGTTTGAGTCGCTTGACCTCTGCGTAAAAATAGGAAATACCGCTGTCCAGTGAATCGTCGACCCGGATGCAGCAATACAACCGTAGCCACGGTGACGTCCACGTCCCCGCGCACACCGGCGCGCCGGCTTCGGCTAGGCAAAGGTTGACGCCGAGGGTGCGTAGGAACGTGCTTTTGCCCGACATGTTCGATCCGGTGATGATCGCGGTCGCGCCGAGGCCGGTCAACTCGAAGTGGTTGGTCACTCGGCTCGCTGGCGGGATCAGCGGATGGCCGACGGCGGTGACCTCGATGCGGATTTTTGACTCGTCCTCGTGAAGCACCAGGGTGGGATAAACGAAATCTGGATGGGTATCCGCGTATTGCGCGAGCGCTGCGGCGGCCTCCAAACGACCGCAGCGCTCGATCCAGACCGGGAGACGATCAGCAATGTCACGGTGAAAGAGCCGGAAGCGTTCGGCGAACCAGAGGTCCCAGGGAACGAACAGGTTGACGGCCAAGTGGGCCAACGGGTGGGCTCTCACGTTCAGCGCGGCGACCAGACCCGCCAGTCGCCGGGTCGCGGTCGAGGGCTTGGAGGTCGTTTCGATGAAGGGCGCGAGGGTGGATGCCAACTCGGGGGTCGAGCGATACACGCGTCGTTCCACGACGGCGAACACGTGAGCGAACGGGGCAAGATCGGTCTCGAGCTCGACCGCCTGGTCGAACGCCGACGCCAGCCGCGGGCCGGCCCACCAGAAGATGCCGCCGTACGCGATCAACGAAAGCACCCAATAGCCGGGAAACCCGGCGAAGAGAGAGGCGGTCAACAGGCTCGCGGTGAGCGCGGCGAGCGTCAATTCCACGACAAACAAGGCGGCCAACCTTGGGGGCGTCTCCTGAGCCAGGGCCTTGGCGATTCGTTCGCCATCGAGCGGTCCTTTCGAGACCAGTGCTGCTTGGAGGATGACGCGGTCGCGAAACAGGCGAAGCGGTTGAAGCTCGCGGATCAAACGCCGGCGGGTCTCAAAGTCGTCGGCGTCGGGCGAGAGGAGCCAACGCGTCAAGTGAGATCGGCCGGCGGTCGACACCGTGGTGTCAAGCCATCGCAACAACGAGCGGGGACCGACGATGTCCAGATCCGCGGCGTAGGGGTGACCTTCCGGCACCGGGTGTCCGATGTCGGGAATGGCCCCCGAATCCAGGCGCACCCTGGCGAGGTGAGTCCGCTTCAGCGCAATCCACGCGTCGAGGCGGTGGAGCTTCGTCTTGAGCCGGCCGTGGGCTCGAGCCACCACAAAGAAGACGATTCCAAAAAGAACCAACGGAATCCATCCCCCTCGCGCGGGGTCCCAGAACGCCGAGACCGCGACCGAAAGGGCTCCGGAGGAAAAAATGGCGATCCGCCAGCGTGTAAACCGCGTGCTGCACAGGGCGGCGCTGCGACGCGCGCGTTCGAGCCGAGCGAGAAGGCGTTCGTAGGCCAGGATCACGCGGTCGTTTTTCGAGGCGGCGTCGCGATTCATGAAGGAGAGGCGGCCGTCCTTTGAAGATAGTCGGTGATGCGCGGCGAGGAGAGCGTGAGGCCGAGCTGTGACTTGGCCTTGGCGTTGGAGATCAGCCGATCGCGCGCGACCTCGGGTGCGGGGCCGCCGTCGGGGATGGGAAGTCCGTACAGGGATGACAGGAACCGGTAAAACTCCACCCGACGGATCTGGGAATCGTCGACCAGGTTGAAAATTTCACCAGTTACGTTCCGGCGTATCGCGAGATCGATGGCGTCGCAGACGTCGTCGCGATGAATAAAGTGCACGAACTGCCGTGACAACATGGCCGAGGTAATCGCTCCCTCAGCCAAGCGTTCTCGAAAAGTCCCGCGGCCTTCTCCGTAGAGTCCTCCACACCGCAGGACGACGTAGGGAAGGCCGCTGTCGATCAAGGCGCGCTCGGTGTTCAGCAGGATCTCCTGTCGCTCAGTCTCGACGACGGGTTCGTGGGTCTCGTCGATGAATTCCTCCATCGAGTCGGGGTACACGCCGGTCGAACTGATGAGAATGACGGAGCGCGGGCTGATGCGGTGTTCGACCATCCGTGCCGCGATCGAAACCATGTTGTCGAGGTACGTCGCGCGATACGCCTCCAGGTCGGACGAGGATGCGGCCGGGCAAAAGACGAGGTGCTCGGCCCAGGCCAGATGATCGACGATCCCGGAATCCGCGATCGGCACGAGGAAGACCGGGCAGGGTGCGGACGCGATCGTGGTGCGCTTGATACCCCGAAACTCATAGCGCTCCCCGTGACGACGCGCCAACGCGCGTCCCAGCGTGCCGAACCCTAGAATGAGGACCTTCGTCTTGCCATCCACGCGATGAAGCCTAACACAGACCGGGTGCGGTCGAAAGGGTCTGGCTAGAAATTCGTCGTCAACCCCGCGTAGACTGACCGACCGGCCGTACCGTAGTTCGTCAGTTCCTCGTAGTCTCGATCGAAGAGGTTGTCCACTCGCGCGAACACGGTGATGGTCGGTGTCCAAGCCTGCGACGCGGCGAGGTTGACGACCGAGTACGAGGGAAGGGTGTCGGTGCCGTCGAGTCGTTCGCCGACGTAGCGGTAGTCGAGGCGCAGCTCGGCGTCTGGCTGCGGCGCGAAGAGAAATGCAAGATTGGCCTTGTTCCTCGGTCGGCGGACCAATTGATCATTTGTCGCGTCGTCCCGTGTGCCGGTGTAGGTATACGTAGCCTGGATGCGGCCCTTTGGGGTCTTGATTTCCGCGTTGGTTTCGACGCCTTTGGTCTCGGCGGTGGTATTCACGGGAATGTAGGTGGGGGCGGGGTACTCGATGAGGTTTTCGACATGAGTCCGAAAGTACGTCGCCCCCACGGTGAGGTGGCCTGACGCGGCGCTGTGCGTCAGCCCGGCTTCGTATCCTTTTGAGCGTTCCGGTTGCAGAGTGGGATTCGAAGAGCTGGGAAAATAGAGATCGTTCAATGTCGGCCCGCGAAAACCGGTCCCATAGTTGACGAACACGCGGGTGTGCCAAGACTCCGGCGCCAAGCTCGATCCAATCTTGTACGTGTTATGGCGGCCGAACCGGTTGTAGTCATCCGTCCGTCCACCTACGGTGATGAAGAAGGGCTCGAAGACGGCGAGCTGATCCTGGACGAAGAGGGCGTTGGTCACGATCCGTTGTTTGCCTGCCGCCGCGATGGTCGCCAGCCGGCTTTGGTACTCGTAGCCGAGCGTCAGGAGGTTATCGGGTCCCACCGAGAGAGTGTGTCGCCATTCGAGTTGCCGGGACTGGGCGTCCAGATCGGAGTCGAAGCTCGATTCGGTGGTGGTCAGATGATCCCGCGACCAACCAAGGAAGATACGGTGGTCCCACCACGGGGTGAGAGGGGCTGAGCGTGTCACCCCGATCACCGCGGCTTTGTTCCGCGACTTGGCCGGGCTGTCAGCCAATGGAAACGCGTCGTCGAAATCCGTCGTCGCGTCGGTCACCCGGAGCGTCAAATCCAATCGCCCCCCGACCCCGGCTCCGCGGCCCAATCGCGCGGCAAACGTCGTGTTCGCATAGCCGTCCGGTTCAGTATTGCCGTTGTTGGCGCTGGCCTTTGAAAACCCGCGAGTCGCCCATCGAGAGATCGAAAGCGCTTCATCCCAGATCGGGCCTTGGTCCGAGTGGCTGAGGACCCCCCGCCAGGTGCGGTACGCGCCACCTTCGAGGGTCAGTTGGTCGTTGGCGCCCGCATGACCTCGCTTGGTCACGATATTGATGACGCCCGCAAGGGCCTCGGAGCCGTAGAGCGGACTCTGAGATCCGGGCAGAACCTCGATCCGCGCGATCTGATCCACGGTGAGGTGCGCCATGTCGAACGCGCCGGTGGTCGGGTCATTGACCTTCACGCCGTCGATCAGCACAAGGGCGTGGTTGGAGTTACCTCCGCGAAGAAACAACGACGTCTGTCCTCCGGGCCCGCCCGATTGCACGACGTCGAGCCCAGGGACTTGCCGCAAGACCTCGCTCACGGTGGGAACCTGCATGGACTTGATCGTCTGCTCATCGATCACGGTCACGTTCCCAGTCATCTGCTCGATCGGCGTCCCGGTCTTGGTGCCTTGGATGATGAGATCAGGGGTGGATGCGTCTTGCGCCCGTGCGGGAGCGGCGATACAAAGGACGAGAACGACGACAGCGAATGAACGGCGTAGAAGCGTCATACGAACGACTCCTTTCGTCGATTTGCGGCCCGAGACTGTGTGCCGACGAGTGACTTCATTGTTCATCAAGGCGGTACTGAATGCGCGCGGGAAAGCGCAGCGGCGCGGGTTCGGGAGGCGGCGGAAGCGATCCGAGTCGTAGCACCATGCCCAGCGCGGCCTGGTCCAACACCGGGTGGCGTGAGGAACTGATCACCTCGGGTTGCGAGACGCGGCCGTCGGGGTCGATGGTGAACGCGATCTCGACCACACCCTCGAGACCGCGTTGCCGAGCGAGCAGGGGGTAGCGTTTTTCGCGTGCGAGCGCGGCCAGGACGAGCGGGCGATAGGTATCCTCGCTGCCGGTTTCTAGAACGGGCGGTGCCTCGGGCACGGCATCGCTTGGGGCGTCCGTGAGGTCTCCCTCCGTTTTCTGTGCTTCCTGTGAGGTTCGTCCGTCATCACCATTTATGGAAGAACCTTCCGCGTCTCCTGTGCGAACAATCTGTCCGGTCACCGTTTCCATATTGCCCCTTACCCCCATTTCGTAAAGGGAGGATGGGGGAATTTCGCTCTCCTTACGCTCAACGGGCGCGGGTGGTGCAGGGGACGGGCGCCGCGCATGCGACGAAACGTGAACGGGAGGGGGTATCGTCGGGGAAATCGCGATCCCGTCCGCGAGTCCGACCATCATGACCCGATCTGATACCGGAACCCGGTGTCCGGTCGGGGAGGCGAACGATGCCTCGAACAGCGTCGCCCCCAGGGCGAAGTGGAAGAGGGCCGACAGTCCGATCCAAAGGCGCATCGAGGGTTTCTTCACGTCTTCTCCCAGTCGAGGGTGACCCGTGGCGCGCGGGTACGGGGGTGGGTGTCGATCGACGCGCGGCAGCCGTAGACCTCCTCTACCATCTTCTCCGTCAGCACGTTCGAGGGCGGGCCCGCGCCGTGGAGTCGGCCGTCGCGCAGGACGATCAGGCGATCGCAGGAAGAGACCGCGTTGAGATCGTGGGAGACGATGATCGTCGTCAGACCGCGCGTGCGGGTCAGGCGATCGAGCAGGGCGTAGAGACGGACCTGGTATTTCAAATCGAGGTTCGCGGCGGGCTCGTCGAGTAACAGGATGGACGGCTGCTGGGCCAATGCGCGCGCGATCATGGCGCGCTGCCGCTCGCCGCCGGACACTTCGAGGACCGAGCGATCGGCCAGGTCGCCGAGATCCATCAACGTGATGGCGTCGTCGATGGCCGCGAGGTCCTCCCGCGATTCGAAGCCCCACGTCGAAAGGTACGGCGATCGCCCCATCGCCACGATCTCGCGCACCGAGAACTCGAAGAGCACCGCCGTGTCCTGGGGCACATAAGCTACCAGGCGGGCGAGGTCGCGCGGCGCCCGCTCGGCCAGAGGCGCTCCGTCGAGGACGATCGATCCGGACGCGGGGCGCACGAGCCCTCCGAGGGCACGCAGGAAGGTGCTTTTCCCGGAGCCGTTCGGCCCGATGACGGCCACGGCCTCGCCACGCGCAATCTCGACGCTCAGCCCCTCCAAAGCCGACGTCGCTCCGTAGCAGACGGTCATCTCGTTGATCTGAACGTAGGAGCGGCCGGCGATACGCCCGTCCGTCGCCGTCTGAGTGCTCACGCCGTTCCCATCTTCCGCCGCTTGGCCAGCAGGGAGAGAAAGAATGGTCCCCCGCAGAGCGCCGTAATGAGCCCGACCGGCACCTCGGTCGGGGAGAGAGCGACTCGCGCGACGGTATCCGCGATGATGAGGAAGGTCGCGCCGCTCAGGACCGAGGCGGGCAACAGCAAGCGATAATCGGATCCGATGAGACGCCTGAGGATATGGGGGATGACGATCCCGACGAAACCGATCATCCCGCTGACGGACACCGCGACCGCGATGAGGAGCGCGGACACCACCAACCCGGCGCGGGTGACGAACTCCGCGCGGATGCCGAGCGACTGGGCGGTGTCGGGGCCCAGCGTCATGACGGTGAGACGATGACCTTGTAGGCACAGCAGCCCCATCCCGGCGAGCAGGAATGGGCCGATCAGCGAGAGCGTACTCAGATCGAGCGAGCCCAGGTTTCCCATCAGCCACACCACGCGACCGACGAACCGGGCTGGATCAAGGTAGGTCGTCAAGATCATGATTCCAGCCGTCAATGTGCCGTTGAGGATCACACCGGCCAGTACGAGCGTTTCCGGCCTGATCCGTCCCTGGACCTTGGAGAGTTGATACAAGACGATCAGCGCCGCCAGCCCTCCCCCGAACGCCAGGACCGAGGTCGTCGTCAGGCCGACCAGGGCACCCGGTAATTCCACAAGCCCCGCGATCATCACGCCCAGTGCGGCGCCAGACGAGACGCCGATGAGGTGGGGCTCGGCGAGGGGGTTGCGCAGGATCGATTGTAGAACCGCTCCAGTCACGGCCAGGGTCGCGCCGACCAACGCCGCCAGCACGATGCGCGGGAGGCGGATGTGGAGTAAGATCGTCCGGCCGATATCGGTGTCAGTCAGAGGAGCATGACCGGCCAGAAGGGCGATAACTCGACCGGGTCCGATGTGTTCCGGGCCCAGCAATACCGCGGCCACGGCCGTCGCGACGAGCAGACCGAATAAGATCGCGAGAGTGACCACCGTGCGTCGAAGGGTCAGCGACTTCACGGTGAGGAACCTCTGGTTTGAGGAATTCTCTCTATTCCTTCGTTTTCATGGGGGGAATTTGATACATCATGTGATACATCAAGTTTTGACGCGATGGCTTCGACCGCATCGACGATTCGTGGACCAGGGCGATTCACGAGGCCGCGCGGGATCGCGTAGAGTCGGCCTGACCGGACCGCCGAGATGGCTTTCCATCGCTGCCAGGAGGCGAGACGCCGCTGGCCTCCGTCCGGCGTGTCATCCGCGAAGAAAATCGTCTCGGGATCGAATCCGACGATGGCCTCTATTCCGATTCGGGGGTACGCGTAGAGGCCTCCGTCGAACGGCCGTGCACCGGCCTTGATCAACACGTCGTACAAGAAGCTGCCTCTTCCAACCGTGATGTACGGGTCCTCATCGACGAGGTACAAAACGCGAGGCGAGGAGGCGGGCGATCGATGGCTGGCTACGGTATCGAGGCGTCCTCGTAAACGCTCAACCAGTTCTTGAGCTTGCTTGATTCGGCCGGTGATGTGCCCGAGTCTCAGAATCCGATCGAACACGGCGTCGATGGAGGTCGGCTCGAATCCCAAGGCTGGAATGCCGAGCCGATCCATCCGCGCGGCGACCTCCCGCATGCCGATCCCGCCAGTTAGCAGAACGAGATCCGGCCGCAGGCCGACGATGGCCTCGATGTTCGGGGTCACGCCGCCGACCTTGGGCTTGGCGCGCGCCGCTTCAGGGAAGTCACAGAAGTCCGATACCCCGACGATGACGTCGTCCAATCCCAGGGCGAAGAGCGTTTCGGTGATGCCAGGCGAGATGGAGACGATGCGGCGAGGCGGCTGGACGAAGACGTGGGTGCGACCGAGGTCGTCTTCAATCGGGAGGGACGCGGCCTGGGCAGCGACGGCCGCGCAGAGGGCGAGGAGGATCAGCGGAGAGAAAGGCCGGATCGAAGAAGCCACGCGCAAGGAGCACTCCTCAAAAAAAAGACTTCGAGGATTGCACCCAGCTTCTTCATCCCGAAGGGTCGATCACGCCCTCGTGCGAGGCAGGACCGCTCAACGTTCCAGGCAGGTCTTCTGGCTCCCGGATCGTCCTGCCCCCCCTCCCTTCCCGGCCGATACCATCCAGCCAGTGGGTCACTTCAGGGGGATCGTCCCCGGTTACAGCGGCGGGACCGCCCCGGATTCACACCGGGTTCCCTTTTCAAGCCCACGATGGGCTACCTGGATCAAGGGCCACTCTAGTCGAAGGGGAGAGACGATGTCAAGAGGAGCAGGCGGTAATGCGGGTTTTTAACGAGTCGAGCGCTTGACTGATACAGGACGAAGAGCGCATACTGACGCCATTTTACATCCCTTGTTCTCAGAGAGGATCTCATCGTGACGGGACGGCGGGGCAGAGGACTCGTAGGAGTACTTTTCGTTGCTGTCTTGCTCTGGGGATGTGGAGCGGCAGACAGCGGATCGATTTCTGACACGAGCCCACCATCAGTCTCATTCACCAGTCCAGCGAATGCAGCCACCGGAGTAGCGGTCAACGCCGCGATCGGCATCGTGTTTTCAGAACCCGTGGATGCTTCATCGGTCAATCAAGCTGGAATGATTCTCCGCGGTCCATCGAACGACATCGCGGGAACGATCAACGTCAGTGGCACCACGGTTACCTTCGCACCGTCGCAAATGCTAGCCTACCAGACGACATACACCGCAACGATCGCGGCTGGGATGAAGGATGTAGCTGGCAACGCGTTGGCGGCAGAGTACTCCTGGAGCTTTACGACCGGTCCGGCCCCGGATAGCACGGCGCCCACCGTCAGTTTGACAAGCCCGGCCCACAATGCTTCCGGCACGGCTGTCAACGGTGCGTTGAGCGCGGCGTTTTCCGAACCCATGGACCCCGCCACTCTGACGATAGCTACCTTTTTCCTCACCGGTCCCGCAGGGGCGGTAACCGGAACGGTCAATGCCAGTGGCACGACCGCGACCTTCACCCCCTTGGCCGGTTTGGCCTACAACACGGCGTACACGGCCACCATCACTGTAGCGGTCAACGATCTCGCCGGTAATGCCTTGGCAGCCGACTATACCTGGAGCTTTACGACCGGCCCAGCTCCGGATACCACGGCGCCTACCGTCAGCCTCACCACGCCTTCGAACAACGCCACCGGACTCCCCATCAATAGTGCGATCGGGATCGCCTTCTCCGAGGCCATGGATCCCGGTACGCTGACCACCGCCACATTCACCCTTATCGGTCCAGCCGGTGGAGTGCCCGGCACGGTCAACGCCAACGGTACCTCCGCCATCTTCACCCCTCTGGCTTCTCTGGCCTACAATACCGCCTACACGGCTACCCTGACCACGGGGGCGAAAGACCTCGCCGGCAATCCCCTAGCAGTGGATTACCCGTGGAGCTTTACGACAGGGCCCGCCCCGGATACCACCGCCCCAATCGTCAACTTAACCACGCCGCCCAACGACGCGACGGAGATCCCGATTAACAGTGTGATTGGTGTCGCCTTCTCTGAGGCCATGGATCCCTCTACACTGACGACCGGTGACTTTACCCTTACCGGCCCTGCAGGCGTTGTGGCGGGAACCGTCAACTTTAGTGGCACGACCTCCACCTTCACTCCTTTGACTATTCTGGCCTACAACACTACCTATACTGCCACCATTACCACTGCAGCCAAGGATCTTGCCGGTAATGCATTGGCAGCGACCTATATATGGAACTTTACATCACAGGATACAGCGAGGACGTGGGGGGCACCCGAACTCATTGGAAGCGACGCAGGGTGGTATGACCGTCCTCAAGTGGCTATGGATAGTAAGGGGAACGCGATCGTGGTCTGGAGTACATCCTCTCATAGTATTTATGCCAATCGTTATCAGGTTGGTATGGGTTGGGGCAGTCCAACCCTGATCGGAAATGATTCTGGTGAATCCTATAGCCCCAGAGTCGCCGTGAATAGCAGTGGAGACGCAGTGGTGGTGTGGAGCCAGTTTTTTGGTGGATACTACAATATCTATGCTAATCGTTATAGGATCGATGTAGGATGGGGAAGCCCCGTCCCAATCGAGACCGGTCTAGGAAATTCCTTCGGTCCTCAAGTAGGGATGGATGATAATGGAAACGTGGTCGTGGCATGGTCTAGGTATCCATACGGATATGGAAATGGGGACATTTATGCCAATAACTACGTGGCGCGCACCGATAGCTGGGGTGTAGCGACGCTGCTTGCTTCGAGCGCCGGCGCTCCACAGGCTGTGATGGATATCACTGGGAAACTCACGGTAATTTGGATACGACATGAGTTCTTATCGGCTCTGTCAAATATCTACTCGATCAGTTACGTGGTAGGTAGTGATACCTGGGACACAGCCACTCTACTTACGACCATTCCTTCGAATGCAGAATCGACCCAGGTCGTGGTTGACGGCAATGGGAATATGGTTGTGGGGTGGAGACAGTATGATGGTCGTGATGGTTACATATATGCCACTCGGTACAGAGATGGTATAGGCTGGGAGGATGCTCTCTTCATTGGTCCTGCCCCTCTAGCAGAGAATAGTTTCCGCATCGCAATGGATAGTGACGGAAATTCGATTGCCGTGTGGAATCAATACAATGGGGTTTATTATACGTTGTATGCGGCTCGTTATGCTATCTCCGCAAGGAGTTGGGGCGCTGCCAATTTGATCCGGAGTAACTCAGTAAGTGCTTTTGATTTCCGATTATCCATGGATAGGAGCGGAAACGCGATTGTGGTTTGGTCGGAGCCTGTCGAGTTCCAAACAAGAATCTACGCTATCCGTTATGATGCTCGAACCGATACGTGGGGCAGTGTAGCTTTGATCGATAATGGGATTAACAATGGGCGCCAGGTTGAGCTTGCCATGGATAGCGGCGGGGACGCGGTTGCAGTGTGGATACAAGATGGGATCTCGGCAAACAGGTTCAGTCCTACCCCCACGTATCACATTGACTGGCCGGTCGTACCCGGCACCCCAGAGGTCACTCATCCCCCGACAACGGGAGGACCGATAACGGTTGTTCCGTAGTCGTAGAGACCACGCGTCACCCATCACGAATACGCTCTCGCTCATTCCATTGTTGCGAGTTCTTCTTTGATCTTCTCGATTTTCCGAACGAGTCGGACCTCCTCTTCGGATTGAAGAGACGAGTGAAATAAATCCCCCTCCCCACGCGACGCAATTCGGAGTAAGATGCCGGCTGTTCGTGTTGAGGACGATCGATGCCGAGTGAGAGTGCGCCTCCCGACGCAGCCGCGATGGCCGAGGCGCTGCTGGGAACGCTCCAAGCGCTGGCGACTGAGCTCCACCGGGTCCCGCCGACGCGGGTGCTGACGCTCGATAGCTCGCTGGAGCGGGATTTCGGCTTCGACAGCCTCGGGCGCGTCGAACTCGTCCTGCGGGTCGAGCGGCAGTTCGGCGTTCGACTCTCCGAACAGTTGATGGCGACCGCGGAGACGCCGCGCGATGTCCTGCGGGCGGTGCTCACGCCGACCGCCGCCGCGTCCCCAGCGGCCGTCGAGGCCGTGCACGCCCGGGTGGGGGCGGTCGAGGGCGCGCCGTCCGACGCCATCTCACTGGCGGACGTTCTCGTCTGGCACCTTGAGCGACACGCTGACCGGCCTCACATTTATCTCCTCGACGACCAGGGCCGCAAAGAGACGGTGACGTACGGCATGCTCTGGCAAGGCGCGATGGGCGTGGCCCGAGGTCTGAGGGGACGTGGCATTGCGCCCGGCCAATCGGTCGCGATCATGCTTCCCACGTCCAGCGAATATTTTCTCGCGTTCGCCGGCATCCTGCTGGCGGGGGCGATTCCGGTGCCGCTCTACCCGCCGCTTCGTCTGGCGCAGCTTGAGGACCATCTCCTGAGGCAGGTGGCGATCTTGAACAACGCTCTCGCGGTGTTGATGATCACGGTGACCGAGGCGCAGCGACTGGGCCGTCTGCTCAAGTCCCAAGTCGGCACGCTTCGTGACGTATTGACGGTGGCGGACGTCTCCACCGCGGACCGGGACGAGACGACGCCGAGCCTCCGGGGCGGGGAGATCGCGCTCCTGCAATACACGTCGGGCAGTACCGGGGTCCCCAAAGGCGTCGTGCTCACCCACGCCAACCTCCTTGCGAATATTCGGTCGATGGGCCAGGCGGTCGGGGCCACCTCGGAGGACGTGCTGGTCAGTTGGCTTCCGCTCTACCACGACATGGGGCTGATCGGCGCGTGGCTCGGAAGCCTCTACTACGCGGCCCCGCTGGCGCTGATGTCGCCGCTCACGTTCTTGGCTCGGCCGGAGCGCTGGCTCCGGGCCATCCACGACTATCGGGGCACGATCTCGGCGGGTCCCAACTTCGCCTTCGAATTGTGCGTGCGCAAGATCGACGACGCTGCGCTCGATGGTCTCGACTTGAGCTCGTGGCGTCTCGCGGTCAACGGCGCCGAGCCGATCAGCCCGGACACGCTCACTCGGTTCATCGAGCGCTTCGGCCGCTACGGGTTCCGTCGCGAGACGATGTCTCCGGTCTATGGACTCGCCGAATCTTCCGTCGGTCTCGCGTTTCCTCCCCTCGGTCGGACGCCCATCGTCGATCGTGTCGACCGCGAGGCGTTCGCGGTGCGGGGTCGAGCCAAACCGGCGCCCGAGGACGACCCGCACGCCCTGCGTTTCGTCGCGTGCGGTCGGCCGCTGCCCGCGCATCAGATCCGGATCGTGGACGACACGGGGCGTGAAGTCTCGGAGCGCGAGGTCGGGCGCATTGAGTTTCAAGGGCCCTCGGCGACCAGCGGGTATTATAGGAATCCCGAGGCGACGCGGGCGCTCTTCCACGGCGAGTGGTTGGATTCGGGGGACTTCGGGTACATGGCGGAAGGGGATGTGTACGTCACGGGCCGCGCGAAGGAGCTGATCATCCGCGCGGGGCGGAACATCTATCCGTACGAACTCGAAGACGCGGTCGGCGCCGTGCGCGGCGTGCGGAAGGGGTGCGTCGCCGTCTTCGGGAGCGCTGATCCGGGCTCGGGCACTGAACGGCTCGTCGTCGTGGCCGAGACGCGCGAGACCGATCCGGCGAAGCTCGAGGCCCTGCGATCGCAGATCCACATTCTCGCGATGGACTTGCTCCACACGGCTCCCGATGAAATCGTGCTCGCGCCGCCGCATGCGGTGTTGAAGACGTCGAGCGGAAAGATCCGCAGGGCCGCGTGTCGGGAGTTGTATGAGCGAGGGACCTTGGGAGCCGAGCGGCGCGCGGTGTGGGTCCAGGTGACGCGCCTCGCGGTTTCCGGGTGGCTCTCGCGGATGCGGCGGTCGGGGCAGGGGCTGGGCCGAGCGCTCTTTGCGGGGTACGCGTGGAGCGTCTTCGGCCTGGGCATCGCGCTGGCGTGGCTATGCGCGGCGGCGCTTCCGACGAGAACGTGGCGCCAACGCGCGGCCGGAGCCCTCGCGCGGGGTTTCATCAAGCTTGCCGGCGTGCCGCTCGTTGTACGGGGTTCGGAACGGTTGGCGACCGGCGGGCCGGTGGTCATCGCCGCGAACCACGCCAGCTATCTGGACGCGATCGTGCTGGTCGCCGCGTTGCCGCGGGACCTGAGTTTTGTGGCGAAACGCGAATTGGCCGACGTGGCGGTCGCGCGTTTTTTCCTGAAACGCCTCGGGACGGCGTTCGTGGAGCGCGTCGATCCCAAACGGGGCGTCGACGATACGGGCCGTTTGGTCGAGGCCGTGCGCGCTGGCGAGTCGCTGGTGATGTTTCCCGAAGGCACGTTCGGGCGCGCACCGGGTCTCAGGCCGTTCCGCATGGGGTCGTTCGTCGTGGCGGCCCAGACCGGAACACCGGTGGTCCCGGTCGTCATCCGAGGAACCCGCTCGATCCTCCGCGACGGGTCCTGGTTCCCGCGCCGGGGAACGGTCAGCGTGACGATCGGTGAACCGCTGGTCCCGAGTGGAACCGATTGGTCGGCCGCGTTAGGCCTTCGCGACGCGGTGCGCGCCGAAATCCTGCGGTGGTGTGGGGAGCCCGATCTGCGCGCGTAACAGGCTGCTGAAAAAGTCCATCTGCTGCGTTGTCAGTCGGTCTTGCGTGCTCACGCACGAGCCAGTACGCTCCGCGCGCAAGACCTCCCTCCGCCTTGCATCTGGAGCTTTTTGAGCAGCCTGTAATCACAGGTGGGTGATTCGCTCGGCGAGGAATGAGGCCGCGTCGTCGATTCCGGTGGGCTCAACGGGGGGCGGGGTCGGCCGAGCCCACAGCGTCTGTAATCCTTCACCGAGAGTTCCTTTGATCAGATCCCCACGGTCGATCTCCTTACAGTTTCCGTGGCGCTCGATCCACGCGATTAGGAAGGGTTCTTCGGGCCAATCGAGGCGCCGGACATAGAGGACGGGTACCCCGTTGCACGCGGCCTCGACAAAGGTTCCATAGCCCGGCTTCCCGATCACGGCATCGCTGCTCCGAAGCACATCGACGAAGGGCATCTTGAGCGTTTCGATCGCGGTCGCGTCGGGATGGTTGGTTTTCCAGGCTCCGGGAACGAGCCAGCGGACGCCGGGCAGGCGTGGCCATTCCTCCAGGGGCAACGGCATGGCGATACCGCCTGGGGCGATCAGGACGAGCCGATGATCGGGGTCCGCTCCGAGCCGTCGCTCGATCTCCGCCCGGCGGTTCCGGCCTACGGTCGCGACCGGGCCGATCGGTCGTCGCCTCGGGAGATCGGCCATCGGCATCGACGGCTCGCACTGCAGAAAGCATTCAGTCAAGCGGTACCCCTCCAGCATCTGAGCGTGGATGGCCGGGGCCTCTGGGCGGTCGCCGCAGTAATGGGCGTAGATGTCGGCCCAGTTGAGCGAGCAAAGCGCGAGGGCGGGGATCCCCGCCCTCGCGGCGGCCGCCAGCGAGAGATAGGGCACGTTGCACAGGAGCAGATCGGGTCGAAGGGCGGTCAGCGCGGAGGTTTCGCGCTCGACCTCCTCGTGCCAGTGGTCGTGCAGGCGAGCATACGCCCGTGCGCTGTCGTCCACCAAGACGTCGATGGCCGACGCCATGACCATGCCGAAGTCGCTCGCCGCCGCGACGTGCTCCCACGGTTCCTGAAAGCGCGCCCTCAGCAATGCGCGCGATACCGTGGTGCGAAGCGTCACCCTGAGGTCGGGTATTCGTGCGCGGAGGGCATTGACGACCGGTGCGGTGAGCGCCGCGTGGCCGAAGCCGTGGGGTGAGATCGCCACGACCAGGTGAGGTGCGGACTGAGACATGGCCGGGGACTATACCACAGTCCGCGTCTTTGACGCGGTGCGGGTTGCGGAAAGGCGCACAACTGGGGTATACAGAGACGGCAATGCCTGTGACGTTCACCTACGCGCCCATTGGGGTGTTCCGAACATCGTATCTGACGACCGACGCGATCCCCAAAACGTTGGGGCAAGCGCCGACCGCTGAAGGGGTGATCGAGGTGGCCCCGGCCTACGCCGATGGCCTCTTGGACATCGACCGCTTTTCCCACCTGATCGTCCTGTTCGCGTTTCACCAGAGCACCGCCAAGCCGCTACGTGTGTACCCTCCCGGCCAGACCAGGGAGCGCGGCGTCTTCGCCACGCGCTCGCCCCATCGCCCCAATGCGATCGGCATTCTCACCGTCGAATTGACGAAACGGGAGGGCTCGCGGCTCTTCGTCAAGGGCGTCGACGTGCTCGACGGCACTCCGGTGTTGGATATCAAACCGTATCTTGGGCATTTTGACTGTCGGGCGGAGGCCACGTTGGGGTGGCTCGACCAGGAGGCCGGCGGTGGCTAAGGGTCATAGATGGGCGTTCGTCGTCGCCGTGTCGGCGTTGCTCGCCGTGGTCGTGGGGTGCGCGCCCCGGTTGATCGGTCTGGAGCACGAGACGTTGCTGCGACTGAAGATCGAACCCGAGATCCAGGTCATTCGATATGCTCCGCCGACGTTCGACGTGGACAATCCCGGCAACAGCGTGGTGGGGTCCTTGTCCGGCGTGTCCGGCGGCGAGCTCGCCGTCCCGTCGCAGGGGGCCTCGGCCGCCCAGACGGGTACAGCGTATGGGTTGGCCGACCCTGCGCGAACCGTTCAGGACCGCGTCGTCGCGTCGTTGGGATTCGAGATGGGACTCAAGAACCTGCGTCCGATGGCCGAGGTTCGTCCCACCGATGGGCTCGATGAGTTGGGCAAGGCGTTCAGTCGCGGATTCGTTCTCGACTTCAAGACCCTGCGTTGGGGCCTGTCGTACGATCCGCAGTCGCCGACGCGATACCGCGTGGTGTACTCAGCGCGGGCGCGGCTGATACGCGTGGCCGATGCGTCATTGGCGTGGCAAGGCGTCTGTGAGGCGTCCGAGGGGCAGGCCGTGTACGGCACGACGATGGGCGAGTTGATGGCGACGGACGCCGCGCTGCTCAGAGACAAGCTGGATGAGGCGGCCGGCTCGTGTTCCGAGGAGCTGGTGCGTCAGTTCCTTCGACAGGCGGAGAGGGACCAAGAGCCTCCACCGAAGGAGTGACCGATGGACGGGCCCTTCGGCGTGTCGAGTCGGGACCGACGCTCAAACGGAGGGAGATCGTGCAGGAAGACAAAACGTTCACCATTCGGGTGAGCCTCGAAGTCGATTTTCCCGATAAGTACGACGGAGACGAGGACCAGTACGCCTGGCTGCGGGAGTGGGAGAGCGAGATGAAGGGGGACCTCGTGAAGGCCGTGTTTGCCTCGTTGCGTCGGCACTCGTCGTGGCACGTTCGCGTCCGAAACCGCGGGATCTCGGAGCGCGATGAAATCGAGGTCGTTGTCGCCAAACATGTCTCCTGATCGCGGAGCGGCGGGGAAGCGGCCACTGCCTCTTCCTGCACGGTGATGCGAGCGTCGATCACCTGGATCATGGTCGTGGGAGGCCTCCTGCTCGCGTTCGGGCTGTGGTGGGTTGGGGCGATGTTCTGGATGCCCGGCGCGAGTTATCGGGGGAGTTTGCCCTCCCCGAGCGAGCGCGAGATCTCCGTCAGCGATTTCCTTCGCCAACACATCGAGACATTGGCGGGACGGATCGGCGAACGGAACGCGCTACGCTACGATCGCCTGACCGCCGCCGCGGATTTTCTGGACGCGTCGCTGGGAGGAGCGGGGTTCGAGGTGCGGCGCCAGCGGTATGAAATAGGCGGCAAGCCGTTCGACAACATCGAGGTCGAGATCCGCGGAAAGTCCAGACCGGAAGAGATGGTGGTCGTCGGCGCGCACTACGATTCGGTTCCGGGCGCGCCGGGCGCCAACGACAACGCCACGGGCGCCGCGGCGGTGGTGGCGCTGGCGAGAATGTTCGGGGGGACCCAACCGGCGCGGACGTTGCGTTTCGTGGAGTTCGTCAACGAGGAGCGGCCCTTCGCCCAGACGCCAGAGATGGGAAGCGTGGTTTACGCCACCCGCTCGCGAGAACGCGGAGAGCGCATCGTGGCGATGCTGAGCCTGGAAGCCATCGGCTACTACGCCGACGCGCCGGGCAGCCAGCGCTATCCGTCCCCGCTCGACTGGGTCTATCCGTCCACCGGGAACTTCATCGCCTTTGTCGGGAACGTCGCGTCGCGCCGACTCGTCCGCCAAGCCATCGGCGCGTTTCGCCGCGGGACCTCGTTCCCGTCCGAAGGCGGGGCGCTTCCGGAGCGCCTTCCCGGCGTGGGATGGTCCGATCACTGGGCCTTCTGGCGGGCGGGATACCCGGCCATCATGGTGACGGACACCGCCTTGTTCCGTGACCCAAACTACCACACCGCGGCGGACACGCCCAACAAAATTGACTACGACCGGCTGTCGCGCGTGGTGATCGGACTGGAGGCGGTGATCAGCGATCTCGCGTCGGAGGCGCCGGCCGGTTCGCCTCTGCCGTGAACTTCAGGATCTCCCCCTCGTAATCGACCACGTACAACTCCCGTTGTTCGTCTTCACCGAAGGCGGCGATGTGCCGACGGGTCTCGATCAGTATCTCGCGGCTGACGACCGTCTGGCCGTCGTCCCGCAGGCCCCAGATCCGGCCGTTGCCGAAGTCGCCGTACACGTAGACGCCGCAGAGGTCGGGAATGGTTCGACCCCGGTAGACGTGGCCGCCGATGACGGTGGTGCCTTCTGAACGGGGATAGTCCACGATGGGGAGTTCCAGGCCGGCCCGCTTGCAGGTCGGGTTGACCCCCGGAGTGCAAACCGTGCCCTCCATGACGTTCCAGCCGTAATTCTTGCCCCGTTCGATTACGTCGATTTCTTCACGGGCGTTCTGACCGACGTCGCCCGCATACAGCCGCCCCGTCGCAGGGTCGAACGAAAATCGCCACGGATTGCGGAGACCGTACGCCCAGATTTCGGGAGCGGCCTGTTTGCGACCGACGAGGGGATTGTCGGGCGGGATGCCGTAGGACGCCTTGGCGTTCGCGGGGTCGACGTCGATGCGGAGCATCTTGCCGAGGAGCGTCGAGAGGTTTTGGCCGCTTCCGTGCGGGTCGTTGGCGGAGCCCCCGTCTCCCATCCCGATGTACAACAAGCCGTCGGGGCCGAACGCGATGTTTCCGCCATTGTGGTTGCTGTAGGGCTGGGGAATCGTCAGCAGGATGCGTTCGATGCGGGGGTCCGCCTCATCGGGCCGGTCGCTCACCCGAAACTCCGAGATCGTCGTATGCAACCCGCCGGTGCGCGACGTGTAATTGACGAAGAATCGGCCATTGTGGGGAAAGTCGGGATGGAAGGCGAGTCCCAAGAGGCCGAGTTCTCCGCCGGCTGTCACGCGCTCATGGATATCCAAAAACGGCTTTTTGACGAGCTGTCCCTTTTTCCAGATCTGAACGGTTCCGCGCTGCTCCACGATGAACAAGCGCCCGCTGCCGTCTCCCGCGTGGTAGAGCCCTACGGGTTCATCGAATCCTTTGGCGACCGATTCGAGCCGTAACGCTGGAAGCAGCGAATCCGGGCCGTCGAGTTGGCATGGTGCCGGCGACGCGGCGGGGATTGGCGGTGGGGCGAACAAGCCGACCCCGAGAACGATGCTGAGGAAGAGCCCAAATCGCACGAATGTCGACGTCTGCATGGATTACCTGGGAAGGATGGGAGGCGTGACGTTCAACGGCGCGCCGCTGAGCGATCGCAGGAACTCGAGCAGATCCTTCTTGTCTTGCTCGGTGAGCAGATCAAGCGGCGTAATCAGTGGATGGCGGTGGGCCGGGTGGCCCTCGGCCTTCACGTAAAAGTCGAGCGTTTCCTCCAGCGTGCGGAAGATACCGTTGTGCATGTAGGGCGCGGTGTCGGCGACGTTTCGGAGGGAAGGGGTCCGGAAGGCTTCGAGATCGCCGTCGTTCAGCGTCACGGCGTATCGCCCCGGATCGGCGGGGAAGTCGGGACCGATCGGAAGGCCCAACGCGTGGAATTGGTTGTCGGTGAAATTGGGGCCGTTGTGACAGGTGACGCACTTTGCCTTTTCGTCGAACACCCGCACGCCGCGCTGGGCCGACTGACTCAGGGCGGTCTCATCGCCGGCCATGAACCGGTCCCACGCCGAGTGATTGGACACGATGGTCCGCTCGAACGCGGCAATGGTCTGCGCGAGGCCGTCGGCGGTCGCGGGCGTCCCGAACACGTCTCGGAACGCCTGAACGTACTCCGGCACCGCGTTGAGTTTCGCCACGACCCGGCCGATGTCCTCGGCCATTTCGATGGGGTTTTGGATCGGTTCAAGGACCTGCTCCTCGAGCGAGGCGGTCCGCCCGTCCCAGAAGAACTGCGTCCGGTATACAACGTTATACAACGACGGCGGATTGCGACGACCGACCTGCGCACGGATTCCGGTCGCGACGCGCTCGCCGTTCGAAAAGCCTAGGGCCGGGTTGTGGCAGGACGCGCAGGAAATCGTATTGTCCCGGGACAAGCGGGGATCGAAGAAGAGGCGTTTGCCCAGCTCGATCTTGGCCGGCGTGGGCAGGTTGTACGGGGGCACGGGCGGCGCGAGCAACGGGTACAGGTGAAATGGGGGATCGGGCAAGGTGTCGAACAGCGTGCGCGGCGGGTACGCGTTCGTTTTTTTCGGCGCGGCCAGCGCGGAAGCGAGCCCCCACCATCCGCTGAATGCCAGCAGCAGCGCGACCACGCCGACTCGGAAAAGGAAACCGTGCACTTGGATCTCGTGTCAGAAAATCGCGCGCGCGAGGCGTTCTCGGTATTCTTCGGCGAGCGGGCTCCGCGGTCCGATGATCTCGAAGATCCGCACCATCATCTTACGGGCGCCCTCGTCTTTGAACTGCCGATCCTGGGTGAGGACCTTCAGATAGTCCTCCAGGGCGTCGTGATAGAGCTGGTTGGCGGCGTGAAGCCCCGCGCGTTCGTAGCGCGCCTCGAGATCGTTGGGATTGAGGCGGAGCCGCGTTTCCAGATCCGCGATCGACGGGCCGGTGTGTTGCAGTCTCGCGAGGTCTATCCGGGCCTTGAGCGCGGTGACGTCGTCCTGGACCTGGACGGGTCCCGCTAGGCGATCGTAGGCGTCATCGGCCTCCTGCCATCGGCTCAATTGGACGAGCACTCGCAGGTGACCGATCGAGGCGGCCGCGTGTCGCGGGTCGGCCTGTAGGGCGTCGCGGTACGTCTGAAGGGCCGCATCCCATTGCCGGGCCGTTTCCAGGCGCGCGCCCTGTTCGGCGAGTTCGTCGGCCTTGGTGGGGATGAGCAGTTGGATGAACTGGCGAATCGAGGCCTCCGGCAGGGCGCCGACGAATTCGTTGACGACCTTCCCTTTCGCGAACGCCTTGACGTTGGGAATCGTCTGAATGCGGTAGCGCTGGGCGAGCTTGAAATTCCGATCGGTGTCGACCTTGGCGAGAACGACCTGCCCTGAGTATTCTTCCACCACCTCTTCGAGTATCGGACCCAGATACCGACACGGTCCGCACCACTCGGCCCAGAAGTCGACGAGCACCGGCACCGCCTTCGAGCGCTCGATCACCGCCTCTTCGGACGTCTGCTCGTCGGCGTCAACGATCCACTGATCGATCATGTCGCGGTTTCCTCCCAAGGGCCACAGTCTAAAACAAAACCCCGTGCCGCTGCAACGCGGCCAGGCGGAGCCAGCAGGGTGTGGCGCCTGTTCAGGAGGGGTCAGATGCAAGGCGGAAGGAGGACTTGCGCGCGGAGCGTACTGGGTCGTACGTGAGCACGCAAGGCCGACTGACAACGCCGCAGATGGCCCCTCCTGAACAGGCGCCTAAAGGCGGAGCCGACGGAGCCGGAGGGAGTTGACGATCACCGAGACCGAACTGAAGCTCATCGCCGCGCTCGCCCAGATCGGGGTGATGAGAAGACCGAAGAAGGGATAGAAGAGGCCCGCGGCCACCGGGACGCCGATCGTGTTGTAGATGAACGCGAAGAAGAGGTTCTGACGGATGTTGCGCATGGTGGCGCGGCTCAGACGCCGGGCCCTCGCGATGGCCCGGAGGTCCCCCTTGACCAGCGTGATCCCCGCGCTCTGCATGGCCACGTCGGTGCCCGCGCCCATCGCGATGCCCACGTGGGCTTGGGCGAGCGCCGGCGCGTCGTTCACACCGTCCCCCGCCATGGCGACGATCCGTCCCTGGGCCTGGAGTTGCTTGATGACGTCGAGCTTCTGGTTCGGCAACACCTCGGCGGTCACGTGGTCGATGCCGAGTTTGGCGGCGACGGATTGGGCGGTGATTTTTGAGTCGCCGGTGAGCATGACGATGGACAGGCCGTCGCGATGTAACGCCTCGATGGCTTCGGGCGTTGACGCCTTGATGGGATCGGAGACCGCAAGCCAGCCGGCCAATCGACCGTCCACCGCCAGCCACACGACGGTCGCCCCGTCCCGGCGCCTCGCGTCCGCCTGATCGGCCAGGGCCCCGACCGCGAGGCCGCGCTCTTCGAGCAACGTCTGCGTGCCGAGCATGACCCGCCGGCCGTCGACCGTTCCTTCCACACCCTTGCCGGTGATCGATCGGAAGTCCTGAGCTGGCGACAGGTGCAGTCCCTTCGCGTTCGCCGCCGCGACGACGGCCGAGGCCAGTGGGTGTTCGCTCCCTTGCTCCAGACTCGCGGCCACCCGCAGCAGCTCATCTGCATCGAATCCCGGCGAGGCCTCGACGGTGTCGAGGCGGGGCTTGCCCTCAGTCAAAGTGCCGGTCTTATCCACGACGAGCGTATCCACCCGTTCCAGGATTTCGAGAGCCTCGGCGTTCTTGATGAGCACGCCTGTCTCGGCGCCTCGTCCCACGCCGACCATCACCGCCATGGGCGTCGCGAGCCCCAGCGCGCACGGGCACGCGATGATCAGCACCGCCACCGCGTTGACGAGGGCGAGGGCCAGCCGAGGCTCCGGCCCCCACATCGACCAGATCGCGAACGACACGACGCCGACCACCACCACGATCGGCACAAAGTAGCTCGACACGGTATCCGCGAGGCGCTGGATCGGGGCGCGACTCCGCTGGGCCTCTCCCACCATGCGTACGATCTGGGCCAGCAGCGTGTCGGCGCCCACGCGCTCCGCGCGCATCACCAAGCTGCCCGTGCCGTTGATCGTCCCGCCGACGAGCGCGGCTCCGGACGCCTTCTCGACGGGGATCGGCTCGCCGGTGATCATCGACTCGTCCACCGACGAATGTCCCTCGCTCACCACGCCGTCGACGGGGATCTTCTCGCCTGGGCGCACGCGCAGCGCGTCGCCGGCTTGGACGTGCTCGATCGGGATGTCCTCTTCGCGGCCGTTGCGGATGAGGCGGGCGGTTTTGGGCGCCAGGCCCAACAGGGCCCGGATGGCGGCACCCGTCCGGCTGCGCGCACGAAGCTCCAGGACCTGTCCCAGCAGGACGAGCATGGTGATCACCACCGCGGTGTCGAAGTACGGCTCGACGGCACCGTGGGTCCGAAAGCCCGCCGGAAAGAGTCCGGGGGCGATCGTGGCGGCGACGCTGTACAGGTACGCCGTTCCCACCCCGAGAGCGATGAGCGTGAACATGTTGAGGTTACGGGTCACGAGCGACGCCCAGCCGCGCTCGAAGAACGGTTTCCCGGCCCAGAGCACGACCGGCGTCGCCAGGAGAAGCTGGACCCAGTTGGCGACCGGCATCGAAAGCGCTTGGCGAAGCCGGTCGCCGAGGAGAAAGTCCGCCATGGCCAGGGCGAACACCGGAAACCCCACGACCACGCTCACCCAGAACCGGCGCGTCATATCGATCAGCTCGGGGTTCGGCCCTTCCTCGAGATGAATCATGCGCGGTTCCAACGCCATGCCGCACTTGGGGCAGGAGCCGGGCCGGTCGCTCACCACCTCGGGGTGCATGGGACAGGTGTATTCGACGTTCGCCCCGGGGGATACGGGGGGCATCGAAGGGGGCGGCGGGGCGGGGCGGGGGGGGCCGCCGATCGTGAGCAGGGGTGCAGCCTGCGGGGTGAGATACTGTTGCGGGTTGGCCGCAAACCGCGTGCGGCAGCCGGGGTTGCAGAAGTAGTACGTCGTGCCCGCGTGGACGTGCGTGCCGCCGCCAGGGTTCTCGGTCTCGACGGTCATCCCGCACACGGGATCTTGAGCGCTGCGACCGGTTTCCGTGGATGTCCGGCTTGGCTCGTCGTGATGAGGAGAATGCGCCATGAGTGGAGCCTAGCCGAAGTGATCAGGTCGAATCAAGGTCGCAGCCGTGGGTCCCTCGTCTTGTTTTTTTTGTCGCGACTCGGTAGGCTCCCCCTCATCACTCCGTCGAAAGGATGAAGAGATGCAAACCTATCAGCACACCAACGAGCCCGTGACCGTCGACGACGAGCCGGCGGCTCGCGACCTGCTTCGCCGTGCGTTCGAGTCCACCTACCGATGGAACCCCGCGTTCAAGGGGTTTTCGTCCCGCCTGAGCATCCAAGAGGCTGGAAAAGCGCTGGACGGAACCATCTCGGTCCAATTACCCGACTCGGTGACCGTTTCATTACCGGATCCCGACGTTCAGAAGTGGGCGGAGGGGCAGATCGGGATGATGGCCGTCCACCGTGGGCACCGGTCTTTCGATCAATCCGACGGGCGGCACACCTTGACGCTGGGTAAGGACGACAACCATCCGCTTGGTCGGTCGCTGGCCATCCACGGCGACTCGATGAATTCCACGTACCGGGTCCTCGGCCGCCAGATCCGCCAGATCAACCGCAGCATGGGACCGGTTCGGTTCACGATCAACGTCGAGGATTCGCTCAACACACCCGAGGGGAAACACCTCACGACGCGGTACACCGTGTACTACTTTCACCCGAAGGACGGCTCGATCAAACAGGTGGACAGTATCACCGACGACCACGCGGTCGTCGAGGGCGTGTACCTGCCCGGCACGCGCCGCATCATCAGTGCCGAAGGGGGCGAAGTCCGTGTCAGGGTGATGGCGTTTTCCGGCCACACGCTGTTGTGAAGCGACCGCGATGACAGCCGTCACGATCTATCATAATCCGCGCTGCAGCACGTCTCGAAAGACCCTGGAGCTCATCCGGGCCAAGGGGATCGAGCCGACGATCATCGAATACATCACGACGCCGCCGTCGGAGACCGAGTTGGAGAAGATTCTCGCGCTGCTCGGTATGGAGCCGCGCCAACTGATGCGGACGAAGGAAGCCGTCTATCGGGATCTGAGGCTGGAGAACCACACGCTGACCAGGCGTCAACTGGTCCGGGCGATGGTGGAGCACCCGATCCTTATTGAGCGGCCCATCGTGCTGTCCAAGGGCAAGGCCGCGCTCGGGAGGCCACCGGAGCGCGTGGGAGCGATCCTGTGACGCCACCCGTTCGGGATCAGGAGGGGGTCTACGGAGCGGGAGAACACGCGTCGGGGCGGCCTGACGACCGCCCCGACGGCGAGAGTCCTGCAATCAGTTGAAGAGCGCCAGACCGTGCTTGGACGCGGCCATGAAGAACAACATCGGAATGGACAGCATAGTGTTGGTCCGCGACGCCAGAAACGCCCGCCGAGCCGCTTTGGGCTTCTCCTCGGCGGTGGCCGGGATCAATCCCAACACGCGCTTTTGGTTGGGCCAGATAATGCCCCACACGTTGAGAAGCATGATCGTGCCCAGCCATGCGCCTATCCCGATGACGGCGTACGGGCCTTTCAGCATGAAGGCGTCCCCGAAGTGCGACCCCAGCAGCGCCGCGCCGAATAGCCACGTGGCGAGCGCACCGTAGCGAAACCACGCCAGGGCCCTCGGCACCAGGTGTTTGAAGGCCTCCGCCTTACCCTCCGCTGAAACAGCTTTCAAAAACGGCACCTGAACGAAATTAAAGTAGTACAGCAGTCCGATCCATGTGATTCCGGCGAGAAAATGACCCCATCGGAAGAACAACTCCACATTCGATCCATCCATGACGAGACTCCTCCCCGGTTAAACGAGCGCGTCGACGATCGCGTAGAGAATCGCCGTCAAGACGAACCCCGCGATGATCGTGCCCCAAATGGAATCCAACGGATTGGTCATACAGTCCTCCTTCGCGTGCGCGGCGCAGCGCCAGCGCGGTGATCCGCGTGAAGGCTGCGACCGGGTTGTGACGTGCTCTGGTGTCGAACTCGCCGAGTGGACGGATAGCGGCCGCGCGAGTCCGGTTTGACTGCCACTCGAAAAACCGCGGCTATCATAATCAGCTATGCCCCGTCTGTCAATGGGAGGGCATGTTTTCTGAAGATGTCCCGCGGTGGAATGCCCCCCGTGGGGTCAACGGCGCTTGAATCGGATACGCCTGTTGTGGCACCATGCTGCGCGAGAATCGGGTAAACGGGAGGTGGTCATGTTGGTGCCGCGTCGATTTGTGGGGACGGTCCATCTCTTTCAGGGACCGTCCCGGAGTAATCCCGTCTCGCTGTACGCGAGAAAAGAAGGGGATACGTACGTCGTGTCCCCGGTCGTGGATCCTTGGAAGGCCGTGATCGGGAAAGGGGCCACGATCAACAAAGCCGCAGGGGACTTCGAGATCAAGTGGAAGGGGCAACCGATCCCGGCCGAACAGTACACCGGACCGCACTGGGAGGAGGGGATCAAGGCGGAGAAGCCGCCGCCTCCGCCGAAGCCGGCGGCCCCCCCGCCCGGCGCGTCCGCACCAGCCGCAGCGTCGAGTTCTCCCGCTCAGCAGACGCCGGTTGCGCCTGCGACTCCGATAACTGGGGCGGGGGATGCCTCAACGGTTGGTGGATGACGGGTGCAGGAGCCTGTCCAGGAACGGTCAGATGCAAGGCGCCACGAGAACCGGAGCGGAGCGTACTGGGTCGTACGTGAGCACCGGAAGCGCAGCGGCAACGCCGCAGATGGCCGTTCCTGGACAGGCTCCTAAGGCGTCCA
>JACXTT010002541.1_pt1 | contig 28825 bp, 21 predicted proteins | sample 9270951 | NCBI WGS metagenome assembly JACXTT01 (sample SAMN15532306, study PRJNA645909) | rock metagenome | isolation source: weathered quartz diorite | place: Puerto Rico | collected 2017-06-21 | reverse complement strand
AATACCAAAAGGCCCAACGGATCGTACGGTGTCGTGCGCTTCGGACATACCACCGCCGGTTGATGCCGGGGTGGTGGCAATCGACAACTGCGGCGGGCCAGTGACGGTGACGCACAGTGCCGACTCCATCACGCCGGGAAGCTGCCCAGGTAAATACACAGTCACGCGCACCTACACGGCCAGTGACGCTTGCAGCAACGGCGTAAGCTGTACTCAAACTGTCACCGTTAACGATGCCACTGCGCCGGTCATTACTCAGTGTCCTGCTGACCGTACTGTGTCGTGCACTGCGGACATACCACCGCCAGATGATGCCGGGGTAGTGGCGACCGACAACTGCGGCGGGCCGGTGACAGTGACGCACAGTGGCGACACCATTACGCCCGGAAGCTGCCCGGGCAAATACACAGTCACGCGCACCTACACGGCCAGTGACTCTTGCAGCAACAGCTTAAGCTGTACTCAAACCGTCACCGTTAACGATGCCACTGCGCCGGTCATTACGCAGTGTCCTGCGGATCGGGCGGTGGCTTGCGCTTCGGACATACCGCCGCCGGATGATGCTGGCGTGGTAGCGACCGACAACTGCGGCGGGCCGGTGACAGTAACGCACAGTGGCGACAGCATTACGCCGGGGAGCTGTCCGGGCAAATACACCGTCGCACGTGTTTACACGGCCAGCGATGCGTGCAGCAACAGCGCGAGCTGCACGCAGACCATCACGGTCAACGATACAACTGCGCCGGCCATTACCCAGTGTCCGGCAGATCGAACTGTGTCTTGCTCCTCACAAATACCGCCAGCGAATGATTCTGGGCTGGTGGCAACCGACAATTGCGGCGGGCCGGTAACGGTGACGCATGGTCCGGACACCATTACGACAGGAAGCTGCCCGGGCAAATACACCGTCACACGAACTTACACCGCGAGCGACTCATGCAGTAACAGTGTGAGCTGCACCCAGACCATCACGGTTAATGACACCACTCCTCCCGTTATTACCCAATGTCCAGCGGACCGGACGGTATCGTGTACTGCGGCCATTCCGCCACCGGACGATAGCGGAGTGGTGGCAACCGACAACTGCGGCGGACCGGTCACGGTTACACATAGCGCGGACACGATCACGCCGGGAAGCTGCCCGGGGAAATACACCGTCACACGAACCTACACCGTGAGCGACTCATGTAGTAACAGCGTGAGCTGCACCCAAACCATCACGGTCAATGACACCACTGCTCCCATTATTACCCAATGTCCAGCAGATCGGACAGTGCGGTGCACTGCGGACATTCCGCCACCGGACGATGGCGGGGTGGTGGCAAGTGACAACTGCGGCGGGCCGGTGACGGTAACGCACAGCGCGGACACGATTACCCCGGGAAGCTGTCCTGGCAAGTACACCGTCAAGCGCATTTACACCGTCAGCGACTCATGCACCAACAGCACGAATTGCACGCAGACCATCACGGTCAGCGACACGACCGCGCCGGTCATTACTCAGTGTCCGGCGGATCGAACAGTGTCGTGCGCTACGGACATTCCGCCACCGGACGATGGCGGCGTGGTGGCAACCGATAACTGCGGCGGGCCGGTGACGGTGACGCACAGCGGAGACACAATTACGCCGGGAAGCTGCCCGGGCAAATACACTGTCAGGCGCACTTACACTGCGAGGGATGCCTGCAGCAACAGTGCGAGCTGCACGCAGACCATCATGGTCAACGACACGACCGCGCCGATCATCACCTGTGCCGGAAACAAAACGAACCAGTGCGGCCTCGGCAATCTGGTATTTGACACACCAACGGCCACCGACAATTGCGGCATCGTGGCCGTTTCCATTCAGAGCACAGCGACGAACCAGACTGGCGGCCATACGGTCGTGGTCACGCGCACATGGGTGGCCAGCGATCCTTGTGGCAATAGCAGCACTTGCAGCCAGACCATCTCGACCGTGGACACGACGGCGCTGACGATTTCTTGCCCGGCACCGATCACGCTGCAGTGCGCTTCGCCGACCGGAGCTGTGGCAACCGTCTCCGTGACGGTTGCAGACGCGAATGGCGAGCCTCTTAACGTCGTGTGGTCGGTGGACGGCACGGCGCGGCAAACCAACACTGTGCCGGCGGGCCAGCCGACGACGACAGCCAAGGTTGATTTTACAACGACATATCAGATCGGGTCCCACCAGGTCACCGCATCGGTCAGCAATGCCAGCGGCTGTGAGGCGAGCTGTTCGACCACGGTTACAATACTGGGTATTGGCGATCTTTATCCGATCGCCTTGGGCACCAATACCCTTCGGGGTGTGCCCGTCGGCGGTGTTCTGAAAGATATCTTGAACGGAGTGCAGCCCGGAAATTTCGGCTGGCTGACCTGGGCCGGAAGCCCCAGCGAGCCGACACTGCTCACAAGCCTGACACCGCCAGGCAATAGCCGCACCTACATCAACCCTCGAGATCCGAGCGACCATGTCGTCTCGATTGGCGACTGGGTGCAAGGCAAGCCTGGGCTCTCGAATAGCGACGCAGTCCGCAAGGCGCTGAACGTGCTCGAGACGATCGACATCACCGTTCCCGTGTATGACCGCGCCAAAGGCAAGGGAAATGGCAGCCAATACCATGTCGTCGGCTTTGCCCGAGTGCGGCTGATGAATTATCAGTTGCCCAAACAGAACCGGATCACAGCACGCTTCCTCGGCCTGGTGAATTGCAACTGAATCCGGAGCGCGCCAGTCCCCGGGCGCAGCATCCGGGCAATGCGGAACGTTTCTGGGATTCCCACAATGTTCAGACGATTGGGAGTTGCTGCGCCCGGGGACGGGCGCTCTCCTGAAGCGATTACAGCGAGATCCAATTTCCAGTTGTTCCAGCCATCCGGCCAGCGTTTAATCCGTGGCGCGATATGAAGCAACTGAGCAAGCCGACTTTGCGTTTGATGAGCTCATCAGTCGACCTTTTCCTCGGGTTTTACGCGCTAGCTGTCATTCCGCTTCTGGCTGACTCGGGATGGTCGTTCCGTCCTGAGAAATTGCAAGCAATGGATGCCGCCATAAATCAAGCCATCGCAGACAAACAGCTTCCCGGAGGCGTGCTCTGGCTGGAGCACCGCGGCGCCAGATATCACAAAGCGTATGGCAATCGCTCCCTGGTTCCGCAAACGGAACCGATGACCGAGGACACAATTTTCGACATCGCGTCACTGACCAAGGTCGTCGCCTGCGCGCCCGCAATCTCGCTGTTGGTCGAACGCGGTAGCGTGAAACTCGATGAACCGGTCCAGACTTACATTCCGGAATTCAAGGGAGAAGGCCGAGAGGACATCACGGTCCGCCAGCTCCTGACCCACACTTCCGGGCTGCGGCCGGATATCGAAACCAGGAGCGATTGGCACGGCCAGGAAGCCGCGGTCCAGAAAGCGTGCGAAGAGAAACTTGAGAGCGCCCCGGGCACAGTGTTTCGCTACAGCGACATCAATTTCCTTTTGCTGGGTGAGATTGCGCAGCGAGTGACCAAGATTCCCCTGGCCGAACTGGTCGAGCGCGAAGTCTTTCATCCGCTGAAAATGGACGACACTGGTTACCTGCCATCGACCAACAAGCTGGCGCGCATTGCTCCCACCGAGGTGGCGAACGGCGTACCGTTGCGCGGAGTGGTCCATGACCCGACTGCGCGGCATATGGGTGGAGTAGCCGGCCACGCAGGACTGTTCTGCACGGCGGCTGATCTGGCGAGTTTCGCTCGCATGCTGCTCGGCGAGGGCGAGCTCAACGGCACTCGCATCTTCAAGCCTGAAACGGTCAAGCTGATGACCAGCGTGCAAACGCGGGAGTCAATTTCCGTCCGGCGCGGGCTGGGTTGGGACATTGACTCGGGCTATAGCGGACCGCGGGGGAAGTATTTTCCACTCGGTTCCTATGGCCACACGGGTTGGACCGGCGCTTCGATTTGGCTCGATCCTTTTTCCCAATCGTTTGTGATTTTTCTCTCCAACCGAAATCATCCAACGGAACAGGGGAGCGTCGGCAACCTGCGCGCCGAGCTTGGCACCTTGGCGGCAGAGGCTATCAGCGATTTCAATTTCGTTGGCGTGCCGGGCGCCCTCGAACCGCGCGCTCCCGAAAACGGAGGGGTCTCCGCAAGATCGGAGTCTTCCCGCGAGCGTCGGCTGGCGCAGGTGCTGAATGGCATTGACGTGCTCGTCAAAAGCCAGTTTGCGCCGCTTAAAGGCAAGCGCATTGGCCTCATTACCAACCACACCGGCCACGATCGGAACCGCCAACCGACCATCGATTTGCTCAAGCATGCGCCGGGTGTCTCGCTGGCGGCCTTGTTCAGCCCCGAGCATGGGATTCGCGGCGTGGCGGATGAGTCCATCGCCGACAGCACCGACGAAAAAACGGGTCTGCCCATCTACAGCCTCTATGGCAAGACTCGCAAACCGACGCCCGAACAACTTCAAGGCCTGGATGCGCTCGTGTTCGATATCCAGGATGTCGGCTGCCGATTTTACACTTACACCTCAACCATGGGATTGTGCATGGAAGCTGCGGCAAGCACCGGCCTCAAGTATTTCGTCCTCGACCGAGTCAACCCGATCAATGGAACCATTCTGGACGGCCCGATCTCGAGCGAGCAGTCGAATTTCGTTGCTTTTCATCCGGTCCCCGTGCGTTACGGCATGACCATCGGTGAGGAAGCGCGGATGTTCAACGCCGAGCGCCACTACAATGCGGATCTCACTGTTATCGGAGTTGAAGGTTGGTCTCGGGATATGTGGTTCGATCAAACCGGACTACCCTGGACCAATCCGTCGCCTAACATGCGCAACCTGGGTGAGGCGACACTTTATCCCGGCATCGGCTTGCTCGAATCCGCGCTCTCGGTGGGGCGGGGGACCGATGCACCCTTCGAGATCGTCGGCGCTCCTTATGTCGAGGATGTGCGTTTGGCCAACGAACTCAATCGCGCGGGTTTGCCCGGCGTGCGGTTCGTGCCCATTGAGTTCACGCCCAAACAAAGCGTTCATCAGGGTGAACTTTGTCGCGGGGTCTCTATCCTGCTGACGGACCGCAATGGGTGTAGCGTTGTGGATGTCGGCCTAATGATCGCCAGGACACTCCACCGCTGGTACCCGAACGACTTCGACGTGGGAAAGATGAGCCACTTACTGTTGCACACCGAGACCCTGGCGGCGATCAAAGCTGATAAATCGTTGGACGAGATTCATGCGTTGTGGAAAACGGAGCGCGATGCGTTCTTGAAGCGCCGGGAGAAATACCTGATTTACAAATAACGAGTGAGACCCTGTCTCAAGATTGCAGGAACAGACGTTAGATTTTCTCTTATCAATTGTGGATTTTGGATTTCTCGATCAGAGCCTCCTGACGTCGGCTCCTACAATGGAAGAGAATTCCCGCACGCGCTTTTCGGCCGCTCGGTTTCAGCGGTCAAGGGTTCGCAGCCCGATGTTCGTGTTGGATCGCCAGGTGTATTCACGATGGTCGATGATGAGAACGCGCGGGAGGAGCTCGATCTCGTGGCCAAGAAGTTGGAAAGTCACCGTACCTGGAAGGAAAGTCGTGTCCATAAAAATGCATTTGCCGAAGGGAACGTCATAAGGGACCTGGCGAGGCCGGTCGAATAACAGCGTGGCGGATTGATTCGTTGCGGACGTGGTGCCTTCCCCCAAGGCGATTTCCACGTTGGTGAGCCGCAACGCGGGCTGATTGATCACGATTCGCGCCGTGCCGGGCGGCTCGCTAGTGAAGGTCACGCTCCATGGGCCCTTGCGATTGCGGCGATGCTCGATGCCATGATAGACCAGCCAATATCCGACCAGCGCAATCAGAAACGCCAGGGCGAAATGCTTGAGCAGGCCGTCGGATTTCACGTGTCTGGCAGATGAAAGAATTGAGCGCGGACGCCTCGTCCGCACGCCGAAGGCCTGCGATGGGCCAGAAGAGGCGGACGAGGCGTCTGCGCTCCACTGAGAGTCCCCACTCGGCTCAGGCGAGAATCTCCTTCACGATTTGGCCGTGGACATCCGTCAGGCGAAAGTCGCGGCCTTGGAAGCGATAAACCAGCCTTTCATGATCGAAGCCGAGCAGATGCAGAATCGTCGCCTGCAAATCGTGGACGTGGACCTTGTCGCGCACGACCGAAAATCCAAGTTCATCGGTTTCACCGTAGCTGATTCCACGTTTGATGCCGCCGCCCGCGAGGAAAACTGTGAAGCAATCAGGGTAATGATCGCGGCCGAGGATCTTGCTGGCGGCCGTGCGCCCCTCACGGAAGGGTGTCCGGCCAAACTCACCGCCCCAAACGATAAGCGTTTCATCCAACAATCCGCGACTGCGCAGATCGCGGATTAAGGCGGCCACGGGCTTGTCCATCGTCGCACACTTCTTAGTGAGGCCGCGAGTAAGGCCTTCACCCTCGCTCGTGCCGTGATAGTCCCAGCCCCAATCGAACAATTGCACGAAGCGCACACCTTTCTCGGTCAGGCGGCGAGCGAGCAGGCAATTGTTGGCGAAACTGGCTTGTCCCGGCTTGGCGCCGTAAGCTTCGAGAACTTCCTGCGGTTCGCGCGAAATATCCATCAACTCGGGCACCGCGATTTGCATGCGATAGGCCAGTTCGTATTGCGCGATGCGCGTGGCGGTTTCCGGATGACCGAGTTCCCGGGCTTCCGCTTCGTTGAGGGCATGGAGCGTATCGAGCGTGCGCCGCCGCATGGCGCGATCCATCCCGGGCGGGTCGGAGACGTAAAGGATGGGATCCCCCTTCGACCGGCATTGGACGCCTTGAAACACCGAGGGCAAAAACCCGCTGCCCCACAGGCTCGGGCCGCCGCTGGGCTGAACGCCGCTTGAGATGAGCACCACGAATCCGGGTAGATTTTCATTCTCTGACCCCAAACCATAGGTGACCCAGGAGCCCATGGAAGGACGGCCCTGGCGAGCAGAACCCGTGAACAGCAACAACTCCGCCGGTGTATGATTGAATTGGTCAGTGTTCATCGACTTGACGACACACAATTCGTCGGCAATTTCATGGAAATTGGGAATCGCGTCGGACATCCAGATTCCACTCTTTCCGTATTGCGCGAATTCCCGCGGCGTGCCCATCAGCTTCGGTACGCCGGACGTGAACGCAAACCGGCGTCCTTTGACAAATTCATCCGGGCACGGCTTTTCATTCCACTTGACCAGTTCAGGCTTGTAATCGAACAGGTCTAAGTGAGGCGGACCGCCGGACATGTGCAAATAGATGACTCGTTTGATCTTGGGCTCGTAATGGGGCTTTCTGGGAGCCAGCGGGTTAAGCGCTTGGGCGGCGGTGCAGGATTCGCGGCAAAGCAGGTTGGCCAGCGCCATCGCGCCCAGGCTGAACTGCCCGGCGTTTTTCAAAAAGTTCCGGCGCGTTATCTGTTGAAGTTGCTCTAACTCACGTCCCATAAAAGCCTCTGCGTACTGTTGGAAGCGTAAGGCAAAATCAAGGTTTCATCAAGGTCTCATCCAGATTGAGGAGAACGTTGGCAACTACTGTCCACGCAGCCAGATCAGGGACTTCACCGGCCGGGGGTTCGGGCTTGAGCGGACTAACGGCCAGCTTCTTCGCTTCCTCGGGTTTCGACAAATAATCGGCTCGGGCCGCGGAAAAAAGCGAGACCAAGCGCCTCAGCTCAGCGGCGTGCGGCGGGCGCGCGAGACAAAGCCGAAAGCCGAAACGCGCTTTCTTACGAGGGGTTCCACCGGCGTCTGCCATGCGTTGTGCCAATGCCTGCGCAGCTTCAACATAGACAGGGTCGTTCAACGTCACCAGCGCCTGGAGCGGCGTATTGCTGCGTGGCCGGCGCAGGCTGCACACTTCCCGGTTCGGCGCGTCGAAAGTCGTCATCGAAGGGTACGGGCCGGTTCGCCGCCATTCGATATAAATGGCGCGGCGGTATCGGTTCTCGCCCGTGCTGGTTTTCCAGTCGAAGCTGCTGCCGAACGCAGCATTCAGTCCCAAGGATGGCTGAGGTGGCCGGACAGGAGCACCGTACATTTTCCGGCTGAGCAAGCCGCTCACCGCCAGTGCCTGGTCGCGCACGATCTCAGCCGCGGCGCGGAGCCGTGGTCCGCGCGCCAGCAGCAGATTATCAGGATCGCGCTCGCGCAATTCCGGTGTGACGCGGGAGGACTGGCGGTAGGTCGCGGAGGTTACCAGCAGTTTCAACAGCGCCTTCATGTCCCACTTCCGGGCCACGAACTCGGTTGCCAGCCAGTCCAATAGCTCCGGATGAGTTGGTCGGTCCCCCTGCGTTCCAAAATCCTCACAGGTCTTCACAATGCCGGTGCCGAAGATTTGCTCCCAAAACCGATTCACCGTCACCCGCGCAGTAAGCGGATTGTCTTCCGCCACCAGCCATCGTGCCAGGCCCAGTCGATCGAGCTTAGAATTCTTCGGTGGTGGATGAAAAGCCGCTGGGAGTGCTTCCGTCACCTCATCAGCCAGGGCCAGGTAATTGCCGCGGAGTTGAATATGCGTCTTGCGTCGTTTGCTTCCCGTCAGCTCCTGCATCACCGGCACCGTGTTAGGCTGTATCTCGGCCAAATCCTTCTTCAATTGCGCCAGCCGCTCGCGTTCCGGCTTGAGGTCGGGATCGACGTTGGCCCGATAAAAATGCGCCAGGGCGGACCGCTGCTGCTCGTCTCGCTCGGACCGCGGCAGGGCCAGGATTTCCATTACGTCTCCCGGAACACTGGCATACTCCGAGATGCGCTCGTCCTCTGAAGCGTTGATCCGCACCAGAGCCGGCGGACAATGATCATGTAGCGCTTCCTGCTTGAGGGTGATCAGCAACTTCGAGTCAGGCGAGGTACGTATTGGCTTGGCCGGTAACAGCGTGAGGTGGCGCCATTTCGGGTCGTCGGGATCGAGCGCCCACCCTGGCTTTTTGCCTTCGAGCACGCTTTTTACGTCTGACCCAGGTGGGTTCGTGTCGCCAAACGCAGCGACGAGCTGCACCTCGCGCGAGCCATCGATGGCAAACGAAATGCTCGGGTTTGGCGGCTCCTTGACAGTTCGGTCCCACACCAGGTTCCGCTTGTCATCCAGAAGCAGCAAATGAAAATCGCTCAAGCGGCTCCCCAGATCGTTGTCGGTCCGGTTCCAAAGCACGACACGGTCGATCGGCTGCGTTTGCTTCAGGTCCACCTCCCACCACGGGTTTTCGCTCGCTTCGGTATGCGTGGTCGATTTTGCGTTTTCGTAATCTCCGTCCGTATTACCATCGATCGCGCGTTGTGCCGCGCCCTCAAAGGCGGTGCTGCTCTGAGAGGCCTGCCCGTTAGTGGCAACGTTTTGGTCTCCATGGAAGACTTGCACTTCGGCCAGCGACAGGATCTTCTCTTTGCCTGACAATTCGACCCTCACGAACCGGGCGGGAAGCGGGTTGGTCACGGCAGGAACCAAGGTGGCTGTCACTCGCGTAATTGCAAACCCTGCATTGATCGCCTGCGCGGGCTCGCGGTTCGGCAACGCCGCCAACGCCTCGAGGCGCAGACCCGCGATCTGTTCTCCAGCAAGCGGCACTTCCAGCGAATAAGTTTCATCCTTTTGCAGTGGTGTTATCTGCACAGCATTGTCCTGCACCGCCAGAATGCTCCCGCCGGCTTTCGCTTTCAGCGCCGCGGGTTTGAGCGACTGCCAGCGGAGCTCGCGAGGATAGCCCGCATCCCACTGCGCCTGGTGGCCGAGCGAATCTGGCGGGATGGTTTTGAACTGGTCCTCGATCTGGGCAGTCTCGGTTTGGATTTTGATTCGCTTCGCTTTCTGTTGCGCGGTATAGAGTTTCAGCACCGGCGATTCGTCCCTAAGGTCCGCATCTTCGGTGTTGTTGAGTATAGCGAACATGCGGAAGTAATCCTGCTGGGTGATAGGATCATACTTGTGGTTGTGGCATTGCGCGCAACCCATCGAAGTCGCCATCCAGACCTCCATCGTCGTGTTCACGCGATCAACGACGGCCGCATTCCGGAATTCCTCATCCGTCGTGCCGCCTTCATTGTTGGTCATCGTATTTCGGTGAAAGGCGGTGGCAATGCGCTCATCCTCATCCGGGTCATCGAGCAGATCGCCGGCGATTTGCTCGAGGGTGAATCGGTCGAAAGGTTTGTTGGCGTTGAATGCCCGGATCACCCAATCGCGGTATGCCCAAATGACCCGGCCGGGATCATCGGCGTAACCGGCTGAATCCGCGTAACGCGCCAGGTCCAGCCACATGCGCGCCCAGTGCTCTCCAAACTCCTCGCTTTGCAGCAGGCGATCGACGAGCGCCTCGTAGGCAAGAGGATTACGATCTCTCACGAAACGATCGATTTCCTCAATCGTGGGCGGAAGCCCTGTCAGGTCGAGCGAAGCGCGTCGGATCAAAGTATAGCGATTTGCTTCGGGCGATGGTTTCAACCCTTCCCGCTCGAGGCGGGCCAGGATAAAGCGATCGATGGGATTACGCAGCCAACGGCTGTTCTTTACTTCGGGCAGCGATGGCCGGAGCGGTTTCACGTAGGCCCAATGGATCGCGTACGGAGCGCCCTGAGCAATCCAACGCCGCAACAATTCGATTTGCGCGGGGCTCAGTTTCTTGCCCGTCTTGAGCGGCGGCATCCGATCGTCCTCATCAACAGCCGTGACGCGGGCAATCATCTCGCTCTTGTCAGGTGCGTTCGGCACGATGGCGACCTTGCCGGACTTGGCTGGCTTCAACGCCTCGGCGCGAACATCGAAGCGCAATTTGGCCTTGCGCACGCCATCATCCGGCCCATGGCATTTAAAGCAGTTCTCATTAAGGATGGGACGGATGTCTCGGTTGAAATCGACCTTCGGGGACGCGGAGCCCGGGCTCGGAGCTGCTTCCGTCCGCAGACCGCAGCACAGCATAGCTCCAAGTAGGAGCAACCGGCGTTCCCGGAAAACTCGCAACGAAAGGCTGTGCACGTTCATGCGCTCGATTTCGGTTCCATACTAGTCTAAAATAAACGTCCGCCGCGGCTGCTGGTCAAGTGTGTAAACGGCCGCACCCTCACTATGCGCAGCTTGGGTTGATCTTGTCAGGCCCGGGATGCACTGCACGCCTCGGCTACGACCTGGGCGCAGGCTGGCAGTCCCTCCAACAGCATCAAAGCAATATCAGCCGACATTGCGACGGCCAGTTACTACGATATTTATTCCGTCCTCATCCGGCATGTCTATTTTCCTTTTCAAGTCTGGATCACGAATGTTTTGGTCCAGTTGCAAATGCAATGTGAGCGGATGAGTACCGGCATAGCTTCGGACAGAAATAACAGCCACATTGCTCTGTCTGGAGATGCCTTCGTTGCAAAACTTGAGAGATTTGTTTGTGTATTCTGGACGTACCGGCAACTCGCAATAGCCTGCCTCACTAGGGCCGTTCATAACCAGAATTCTTCCATTGTAGAACCCGAGGCTTCAGCGGAATGATAACACAACACGCTTGGGCCTGCCTGGCCCATTAAGATCCAGATCGACGACCTTTGTGACAGGAAATTTTATCCTCACGGCTGTTTTGAATAGAATGGAACCAACATGCGGCGCCAGACGATTCCATATGATGGTAGCAACAAGTGAAAGTCCGACCACTAGCACTACGAGGGTTGTCGCAAAATTGAGCATCGACTGGTGAGCTTGGAAATTGGATTTTGTGTCGTCAGTCCGCCTGATTACTTCCCAGTCGCCTGCAAATCGTGCGGTTGGAGACAAAAGTCCAGGACGGCATAGATGTCGTTGGTTTTAGGGATCAGCTCCGGCTGCCGTGCCGTGCGCACAAGATGATAAGCCAGTTGTTTTGTGAATTCGGCGACCGGTTTTGAGTATTCCGGGCGATGGGCAATGTTCGTCATTTCTTCGGGATCGCGTGTGAGATCGAATAGTTTTATCGTCCGGCCGGGCAGGGGATTCTCGGTGATGTATCCATCCTCGCGCACCCGCTTGCCGGTGCAGTAGATGAACTTCCACCGGTCCGTGCGGAGGTAAGCTTCTTCATTTTCCGAATACTCGATGAACGCCTGATCGCGATGACGTTTCGACATTCCAGTCAACACGGGAACGAGGGTCTTGCCCTGAACATTGGCGGGAATCGGAATGCCGGCGAAGTCCAGCACGGTCGGAAAAATATCGATGAATTCGACAAGAGCATTCGCGTTTTGCTTCGGCTTTACCTTGGCCGGATAGCGCATCAGCAGGCTCGAGCGCACCGCCGGTTCATAACCGCAATGTTTTTCAAAACGCCCGTGCTGGCCCAACATGTAACCGTGGTCGCCGGTGTAGATCACGAGCGTGTTTTGCGCCTGGCCTGAATCCTCCAGCGCCTCGAGCACCAGGCCGATGTTTTTGTCGAGAAACTCAACCGACGTGTAACAGGCCGCGGTGATCCCTTGTTTCTCACCGTCGGTCAGGTCGGCGAACACTTTGGGAATCTGCCAGCGGTCCTCCGGCCCTGGTCTTGGCGCCGCGAATTCTTCAGGCCGATGCCGGTTGCGATATTCAACTGGAAAATTGAACGGCGAATGCGGCTCGTAGAAGCTGGCGATCAGAAAGAAAGGCCGGGATCTTGGCTGCCGGATATATTTGGCGGCTTGTTCCGCCAGAAAGGTTCCTGCCATCTCGGCATCCACGGCGCCGAAAGGCCGGCAGGCGCTGTTCAACCAGACGCGGGCCGGGTCTTTGAAAGGCCTCCACGGCGGTTGCACTTCAACGCCGGAGGGAAGCGGGATTCGTTCCCTGGCCCGCAGCCAGGCCTGATGATCCGGCAAATCGATTAGCAAATCAAACCCGTGCCTCAGAGGACTGTTGAAATGCATTTTGCCGATCGCGCCGGTGTCGTAGCCCGCCTGTTTGAGGACTTCGGCCAGGGTGACTTCCTTTTCGGACAACGGGGTCTTTAACTGGGTAACCCCAATGGTGCGAGGATAGCGGCCTGTGATGAACGATTGCCGCGAGGCTGTGCACACCGGGGAATTGCAGAAGGCGGCGTCGAATCGCATGCCTTGGGCCGCCAGCCGGTCGAGGTTCGGGGTCCGGACCTGCCGGTTGCCGTAGGCCCCCATGACGTACGGAGCATGGTCGTCGCCGCACAGCCAAAGAACGTTCAATAGCCGCCTGGCTTCTGCCCAGCTCACCGTGGGAAGGATCGCCAGAATCACCACCGGGTAGAAAAGACGAATCATTTTTGATTTTGTTCTCGGCCCGGCTCGAACCGGGAAGCGTGCTCGGAGTATTTACTCTTCGAATAACGGGGTAAACCGAATTTGTGAAGCGAGGCCGGCAATTTGACACCTCCCGGATGCGGCACTAGGTTCCTGCAGAAATCATACGAAAAATATATGAAAAGACTCGCCCTTCTTTTTTCCGCTCTCAGCCTGCTGGCCGCCAATGCAGCGCCGCCGAGCACGTCCGACCCACTCGAAGCACGAACTGCCAAGCGTGCCAAAGAGACTCCATTGATAATCACCGAAAAAAAGCCCAATGAAATCAAAGCCGGCAGGCTCACCTTCAACGGCATTGCGGTGCAAATCGTCAAAACCGATAATCCACTGCAACTCATCAACCCCGCAGCGCCGGCGGAGTACGGCTGGGCCGAACAAAGTGTGGTCTGGAAACAGGGCGAGAACAAAGTCTCGGGACTGAAGATATTTTCGATTGTGTTCTGAGGCGGGGCCATTCAGCAGGAAACGACGAACTCCGATGAATCGCGAGCAGGTGGACTCGAATTGACCTAGGAAAAGCGACAGAATGATTGCGGGACAGAATCATGAGGTAAACCGCAGCGATCGAGGTGAACGCGGAAAGACAGCGGGTAATTGCATTAGCGAAGATGAGCGGTTTCATGTGTCGGTTTAACAGCCTCTCGAACCGCTAATTTGCGCTTATGAACGCTAATGAAAGCAGAATCATGAGGCAAACCTCAGAGAAGAGCTGTGACCTTGCAAAACCATCTTCCTGCAATCTGTTTCCATTAGCGATTATTCGCGTCGATTGAGGTCATTACCTCCTCTGTCCCTCCAGCTACCACGAACGGGGACGGGGCCGTCCCCACTCCGAACTCTTCGTGTGGCCTGTTCTTACAAGGCCAAGGGCAGGCGCAAAGGCCATTACTCAGGACGGGCTTCTCAGGCATGAGAATTGCTTGATTTTCCCCAATAATGTGGTCTATTAAGCGCCGTTTGAAGTGCTTCCGAGTCGTTTCTAAGGTTGGCGGAGTCCTCGGGCTGAGTCCGGCTTTGCTGGCCGGAATATTCTCATTTTTCTCGGCGGTAGAAATTCAAGCGCAGAATACCGCTTTCCCTTCCGCCGCGCCCCCTACCGGCTTTCGAATGCTGGCAGGGCATGTTCAGCCCGCCACGGCACAACTCACTCCGTTGGGCGAGGTGCCGGATGAGCAACGCCTGGCGCTGGCGATTTCGCTGCCGTTGCGTGAGCCGGGCCGATTGCAGCAACTGCTGCGCGAAATCTATGATCCGGCCAGCACGAATTATCACCACTATTTGACGCCGGAACAATTTCGCGATCAATTTGGCGCTCTCGAATCTGATTATGCGGCTGTGATAGGTTTCGCACGAGCCAACCGATTCATCATAACGGGGACGCACCCGAATCGGCTCGTGCTCGACGTCAATGCCAGCGCCGCCGACATCAAGCATGCATTCCACGTGACGCTGCGCAGTTATCGTCATCCGACCGAAGACCGCACCTTTTTCGCACCTGACTTCGAGCCGACAGCGGAGGCGACGCTGTCGATCCTGCACATCAGCGGGCTGGACAATTACTCGATCCCGCATCCGCATTACCGAGTCAGGCCACTTGACCAAACCAGCGGGCCGGAACCGCGCAGCGGCTCCGGGCCGAGCGGGACCTATCTCGGGAACGATTTTCGCGCGGCCTATGTGCCGGGCACTACCCTGACTGGGACCGGCCAAAGCGTCGGCCTGCTGGAGTTCGACGGTTACTACGCGGGTGACATTACTTCTTACAAGAACCAAATGGGTCTGGGCGGCAACGACCCGCAACTGGTGAATGTGGCCGTAGATGGCGGAGTGTCTAACCCGGGCCAGGGCAACATTGAGGTGGCACTGGACATCGAGATGGCGATAGCGATGGCGCCGGGCCTGTCGAAGATCTTTGTGTATGAAGCGCCCAATCCCAGTCCCTGGGTGGATTTGCTGAGCAGGATGGCCAACGACAATTTGGCCCGGCAACTTTCCTGCTCGTGGGGTGGCGGCCCGGCCGACGCTGCCTCTGAGCAGATTTTTCAACAAATGGCGGCCCAGGGCCAATCGTTTTTCAACGCGTCGGGCGATTCGGATGCATTTACTGGCGCCATTCCCTTTCCATCGGACAGCCCGAACATCACGCAGGTGGGTGGAACAACACTGACCACCGGCGGCGGAGCGTCCTACTCGTCGGAAACGGTTTGGAATTGGGGCAGAGGCACGGGCAGCAGCGGCGGCATCAGCACAACTTACGGCATTCCGCTCTGGCAGCAGAGCGTGAGCATGGCATCGAATCAAGGATCAACCACGATGCGGAATGTTCCCGACGTCGCGCTAACCGCAGACAATATTTACACCATATATAATAACGGCAGCGCCGGGTCGGTGGGTGGCACGAGTGCCGCGGCGCCGCTGTGGGCCGCGCTTGCCGCACTCGTGAATCAGCAGAGTGCGTCCGCTGGCATCCCGCCGGTGGGTTTCCTGAACCCCGCGCTGTATGCCATTGCAACAGGACCGAATTACGCAGCCTGCTTTCACGACACCACGGCGGGGAACAACACCTGGAGGAGCAGCAGAACCAAATTCTACGCAGTCGCCGGCTACGACCTCTGCACAGGCTGGGGGACACCCAACGGCACGAACCTGATCAATGTTCTGGCGCCGATTCCGACGCCGCTGGTCGCCGCCTTCGTTGGTTCGCCTACCACGGGCGCGGCGCCGCTCAGCGTCACTTTCGCCGACAACTCCAGCGGAAGCATCGACAATCGGTACTGGGACTTCGGTAACGGTGTAACGACTAACACTTCCGCGGTGACGACTTTTGCTTTCACCTACGATTCCCCTGGCACGAACACGGTGAGCCTGACGGTTTCCGGCCCCGGCGTCACGAACACATTGACCCAAAGCGCCTATATCGTGGTCACCAATTCCGCCGCGGTGACCCTGTCGAACCCGCCGTCGATCACAACCCAGCCGCAGGACCAGGTGCTTCTGGCGGGTCGCGATGCGGTGTTCACGGTCCAGGCGACGGGCACCCTGCCGCTCACCTACCAGTGGCGCTTCGGCGGCACAGACATTTCAGGTGCGACAGACTCTGGTTACACGCGGCCCAATGTCCAACCGCCGGATGGCGGCCTTTACGATGTCGTAGTGACAAATACATTTAACTCGGTGACAAGTTCAGCAGCCAGGCTGACTGTCGTGAATCGCCCGTTGCTGATGGCGCCGAGCCTGTTGAGCGATGGCACGTTCACGTTCCTGCTGAGCGGCGACGCTGGTTTCAATTACGCCATTGAGGCCACGACCAACCTCACCGATTGGGCCGTGGTCACCACCTTGACGAACGCAAACGGTCTCATTCCATTTGCAGAGACTAACTTGCCAGGAACTCTTCTTCGCGCCTATCGCGCCCGCCTGCTACCGTAGCCTGGGGTACAGTTCGCAGGTACTGCTGAAGCATTTCCGCGGATCGAGCGTGGAGTGCGCAAGCCGGCGGATAGTCCGCAGGCGGCGGCGGCAGCGACTTCTTGCTTTGCGGACTAACTTTTGGCCGGAGCCTCGACGAGCAACTTCTTCACTACTGTCTCGACGTGGCCTGGTTGCAGGCCGATGACGCGCACGATGCCCTTGCGGTCAACGACCGCGTAAGTCGGATAGTAATGGACCTCCCACGCCTTCTGTGACTTGAGTTGGGAATCGCGGGCGGTCGGATACTCGATTCCCCTGTCCTTGACCGTTTGCGGCATTTTTTCCTGGCCGCGAACATTTGTGCAGACCCCGACGATGACCAGTCCCTGGTCCTTGTATTTTTTCAGCAACTCGTTGTTGTGCGGAATCGCAGCCATGCAGGGGCCGCACCAGGTGGCGTAAAAGTCCACGATAACCACCTTGCCCTTCATGTCTTCGGGTTTAACCTGGCCGTTTATCCAGCCGGCCAGGTCCAGCGCCGGCATCGGCTTGCCTTCGAGGGCGGCGTGCTGGCTGCGAACTTTCGCGTCCTTGTCCCAGGTCCAGCTCTCGGGAAACTCTCCAGCGCGAACGCTCAAAGCGAGAACAAGCAACGTTCCAGCGGAAAGATAATGGGATTTGTTCATAGGTGGAAGCTACGCTCGACCACGGATTCGAGTCAACAACGGAAGACGCAAACCGCGCCGGCCATCGTGTTTTCCGCGGCATTCGCCGTTGACAACCGCGTGCAATTGGCTAAGGTGCCGCCCCTGAATTTTTGAGCAAAATTGAACTATGCCGAACACGAAGTCAGCCGAGCGCCGCATGCGCAGCAGTGCGCGCAAACAAGCCCATAACCACAGCACCAAATCGCGCCTCCACACATTGGAGAGGAATTATCTGGAGTTGCTGCGCGCAGGGAGCAAAGACGAGGCCGCGAAAGCATTGCCGACGCTCAGTTCTGCCTTTGACAAGGCGGCCAAGGGTGGCGTCATTCATCGTGCGACAGCCGATCGCAAGAAATCCCGACTGGCGCTACGCCTGGCCCACCCCGCGTAACCGCGCACCGGTTGGCTGCGCCGGAAAAAGCCGGTTCGGAAGTCCCATCTTCGCCAGGCGAAATCTCAGCGCCGTCGCCAGGCAACCGAAGCCGTATTTGATGCTGCGCCGCAAGGTGATCGATGACGCCTCCGGGAAATACTTGGTCGGGCAACTGACCTCGCCGATGGTAAACCCGCGCCAAAGAATTTGCGCCAGCATTTGGTTGTCGAAAACGAAATCGTCTGAGTTGTCTGCAAAATGAAGGGATTCCAGCAACGGCCGGGAAAAGGCGCGATACCCAGTGTGGTACTCGGAAAGCTTGGCCCCGAAGAGAATGTTCTCGATCAGGGTCAGGACGCGGTTGGCAAAATACTTCCAGACCGGCATCCCACCCTTTAACGCATAGCCTCCCAGGATCCGGCTGCCCAGGACGCACGGGTGCAAACCGTTTCCGATGATTGAAACCATGGCTGGGATGAGCTTGGGAGTGTACTGGTAATCCGGGTGGATCATAATCACGATATCGGCCCCAGCCTCGAGCGCCAGCCGATAACAGGTCTTTTGATTGGCGCCATAGCCTTTGTTGACCTCGTGCACATGAACCTGAACGCCCTCGAGGCTCCGGGCCACCGCGACCGTGTCGTCCCGGCTGCCATCATCCACAAGTATGATCCGATCGACCAATTGCTGCTCCTGGACTTCAGCGTAGGTCTGTCTCAGTGTTCTGGCCGCGTTATAGGCGGGCATGACCACGACGACCTTTTTGTCCAGATACATGATGCCGGGCAGGCTAACGGAAGCGCCCTGGCTTGTGCAATGCGGGATCAGGGTGAGTCACTAAACTCCAGGTAACCGAACCGGCTTGGTTCATGGAAACCAGGGCGCAAGGTGGGCGACCAGCTCAAGAGCTCTGGCGGCAGGCCTTTGGTTCGATTATAGCGATAAAAATTCGCGCGCCAGATTTCTTTGGGTTTAGGCGTCGGCTCGCTGAGGTCTGCGAATGGAATCATGACTTCCACCTGCCAATACTCATCCTTATCGGAGGAGTCATTCACGGTGCCTTTGAGTGTGACGGCGCTTTTCATGCCTTTGGCCGTGTAGCTCCAGTCACCCTGAAAAGCCTTTGAAAAGCCGTGCTCGTCTAGATCGTTGGTGATAATTGCGTCGAACACGCCGCCCAAGGGGTTCCACTGAAGTTCGAAGTAACGGCCAAGCTCCTTTGCGGTGACGAAGAATTCAACGACCTCCTCTTCCCAGAACTTGCTATCGCGATTGGTCAGCGTGGCCTGGATATCAACGTCCTGGCAGGTCCAGCCGAGGTAAAGCGCGTGGTCATCGTACCAGAGCCGCAACTGGGTGAGCTCCCGTTCGCGGCCCGAGCCATCATTCTTATAGAAAGGTCCCAAGACCGCTGCCTTGGCCCAAACTGGCTCGTCCAACTTGCCATCGATGGTCACCGGTCCGCGGAGCTTCGGAACCAGGACCCGCTTGGGTGGAGTTAGTGATTTGGGAGCAGGTGTTGAGTCAGCCGACGGGGCGGAGGACGCGCAAGTGATTCCTAAAATCACAACAGCCGCACATTGCAGTGGCCACGTCATCGGCGCCAGGGTACGGGAGTCACCACACCGGGTCAATTCGGACCGCGCGAAAAACCCGGTTCAATTATGCAGGAGCGTCTTTCCAGGAGTGGGGCCTTAAAGAGATAGCGGAGGAGTGCGCGTTGTGGGCGTCTGGATCTGGGCTACAATTTACCTGTGAATGAAACAGCAATGAATGAACCAACGCTCGGCGGGCGGTTCACGTTTCCCGGCACTTCACTGACGGTCCACAGAATGGGCTACGGCGCGATGCAATTGGCCGGCCCCGGCGTGTGGGGGCCGCCCAGGGACCCGGACGGCGCCGTCGCCGTCCTCCGTGAGGCCGCGGCAGCCGGCGTGAACCACATCGACACGGCTGACTTCTACGGCCCACATGTCACGAACCAGATTATCCGCAAGGCTCTGCATCCTTACCCCGCAGGACTGGTGATCGTGACTAAGCTGGGAGCCCGGCGCCTGCCTGACCAGTCGTGGCAGCCGGCCATCTCGCCGCAGGACCTCACCGACGGCGTCCACGACAACCTCCGCAACCTGGGCCTGGATGCGCTCGACATCGTCAACTATCGCGCGATGGGATCGATCCACGGCCCCAAGGAGGGCTCCATCGCCGAGCAGATGACGGTGCTGGCCGGCCTCCGGCGCCGGGGATTGATCCGTCACATCGGCCTGAGCAACGTCACAGCCGCCCAGGTGGTCGAGGCGCAAGCGATCACGGAAATCGTGTGCGTGCAGAACAATTACAACCTGGCGAATCGGGCCGACGACGCGCTAATCGACGACCTGGCCCGGCAGGGCATCGCGTACGTGCCGTTCTTCCCGCTCGGCGGGTTCACGCCACTGCAGTCGTCCACACTGTCGTCCGTCGCGGGCCGACTCGGGGCCACGCCGATGCAGGTCGCGCTGGCTTGGTTGCTGCATCGGTCGCCCAACATCCTGTTGATCCCCGGCACGTCGTCGGTCGCCCACCTCCGTGAGAACCTCAAGGCCGCAACCCTGGAACTACCGCCGCATACTGTTGCCGAGCTAGACTCCATCGCAGCCAATGCGGCCAGTCGTAGTTCCGAACGTCAACGTTGATGTCACCAGCATCGCCTCAAGGGGCCTTATATCCGGTTGGCTCCGTCCTGGCAACCGTGGGGTGCTGAGGTGAAAGAGTCGAAATAGTGAAAAATGACGCTTGCGCGCTTGCACGAATTTTTTTGCGGCGCGTAGAAAGCCCAAGACTCGGACTTGAAGCGAGCAACGCTCACAGCTCGACTTGTGCCGCTCTTTTGGGTATTCACGGTCATGAAAACGCCTCTTTCGAGCATAGCTCTATTTGCCACTGCCGCGCTCTTTGGAGCCGTCGGACAATTCCTTTACAAAGCCGGATCAGTCCGCGTCACGAGCTCGCCGCTGAGTTTCCTTAACTTATGGCTTTTGGGCGGCGTCATATGTTATGTCGCCGTTATGGTTCTGTTTGTCGCTGCATTCAAGCGCGGGGGAGAACTCACGGTCCTTTACCCGATTTATGCGAGCACATTTATTTGGGCTGCACTCATTTCGTTCACCGCTTACGGCACATCCATCAAATTGGTAAATGTGACGGGGATGGTTTTGTTGGTGGCAGGGATGTTTCTAATGGGAAAGTGAGCATGGGAAAGAGCGATTACGAACCCACCGACCGGCGTCCCATCGCGAGCCGGGAGCGCCGGATATGGCAGCGCGTCGCCAGTTTTCTGGCTGCTCACCAGGTCTCTCCAAACTCGATTTCGATAATGGGCATGCTCGTTGGGGTGATCGCCGGGATACTCCTGGCCCGCGCAAGGTTCGTAGCGGATGACGGTGCGCAGCGCGCGCTCTGGCTGATGGGGGCTGCCGGAATCCAACTGCGGCTTTTGGCCAATATGCTCGATGGCATGGTGGCGATTGAGACTCACAAAGCTTCGCGAGTGGGCGAACTCTACAATGAACTTCCCGACCGTGTCTCGGATGTTGCGATCATTATCGGGGCCGGTTACGCGTCTAGTAGTCCGCCGGAGTTGGGATATATCGCCGCGTGTCTCGCGATTCTGACGGCGTACGTGCGAGCAGTCGGCAAGGCAAATGGCGTGGCGAACTTGTTTATTGGTCCGATGGCCAAGCCTCACCGGATGTTTGTATTGACGGTCGCGGCGGTCTTAATGGCAATGCTCCCGCGCAATTGGCGGCCCGTCTGGGCCAGCTTCACTGTTCCGTCCTTCGCGCTTGCGATTATTATCATCGGCTGCTTGGTGACGGTGGTTCGCCGATTGCGCATGATCGTGCGCCATCTGCAGGAGGTCGCGTAATGGATGCCTCTACGAAAGCACGGCTGTGGGGTTGGAATACTGCGCTGGATGCGGCCTTTGTGCGCGGGTTCCTGGCAACCCTGGCGGCCGTGTTGGTCATCGTTCCCCTGGTGATTTGGTTCCTGCGTATGGCTGGTGAAAGTGATGCCGACAGACAGCGTGAACTGTGGGCTCGTTACCGGTCCTGGCTTATTTTCATTCCCTTGATGATTGGTCCCGTGCTTTTGGGCGCGGGTTGGACCATTGCCGCCGTTTGTGCGATGAGCATCCTTTGCTACCGGGAGTTTGCGCGCGCTACTGGGCTGTTTCGCCATCGATCGATCAGCTTGCTCGTCGTTTTCGGCATTTTAGCCATCACCTTCGCGGTAGCCGATCATTGGTATGGGTTCTTTGTGGCCATCACGCCCTTGATGATCGCCTGCATTGCAGCCGTGGCCATTTTTAACGATCAACCGTGGGGCTACGTCCAAAGAGTCGCACTTGGCATTTTCGCATTTCTCCTTTTTGGCGTTTGTTTCGGGCACTTGGGGTATTTTGCGAATGACGGGAATTTTCGTCCAATGCTGGTGTGGCTGGTGGCTTGCGTCGAGCTTAACGACATATTCGCTTATATCGTGGGAAAGAGCCTGGGCCGCAAAAAACTTGCGCCAAACACCAGTCCTAACAAGACGGTGGCCGGAGCTGTTGGCGCCATGGTTCTCACGACGGCTGTTGCCGCTATCCTGGGGAAAATGATTTTTAGGAATAGCGAAGTGGATACCCCTTCGAGGCTCATTGTGCTTGGATTGATCCTGAGCGTTACCGGGCAGTTGGGCGACCTAACACTATCTTCCATCAAGCGCGACCTGGGAATCAAAGATTGGGCGGCCACGTTCCCTGGTCATGGCGGCCTTCTCGACCGCTTTAACAGTCTGCTATTTGCCGCCCCAGCCGTGTTTCACTTCGTGGGTTACTTTCATGGGGTTGGACTCGACCAGGTGCCCAGGATCATTACGCACGGGTCATGAACGAGGAAAAGTAATTTTGCTAGGCAAAAAGGATTCACTGTGGAGGAATGGCAATACAAGCCGGCGCAAGATCTCGGAATCGGCGGAGTGGAACGGCTCCGTTCCGTAAAGCGCGAGAGCGGGCTGGTGGGTTTTTTGGCCCGCAAAACCTGGTGGTTTTGGGTGCGGGCTGTTCTGCGGATTACCGAGCGCATTCAAGTAAGCGGCAGGGAATATCTGCCGTTAACCCCTCCTTTCCTAATCGTTGCCAATCATGCAAGCCACCTCGACGTGCTCGTTCTGGCGACCGCGTTGCCCATGCGCTTACGCGACTCGGTTTTTCCGCTTGCGGCTGGAGACACGTTTTTTGAAACGCCGCCGATGGCAGCCTTTGCCGCAGGCATGATGAACGCTCTGCCGATGTGGCGAAAAAACTGCGGGCACCATGCGATTGATACCTTGCGTCATCGTCTTGTATCGGAACCGTGCGGCTACATTCTCTTTCCAGAGGGCACCCGGAGCAGAACCGGGCAGATGAACCCCTTCCGGCCTGGTGTGGGGATGCTGGTCGCTGGGACTACTGTGCCCGTTATTCCCTGTAACCTGCGCGGGACCTTCGATGCGCTGCCGCCGCATGCCAAATGGCCTCGCTCGGCTAACATCGCCTTGAAAATCGGTAAATCCTGCCAGTTTGAGAAGGTTTCAAACGAAAGAAATGGCTGGAGAACCATCGCAGAAAAACTTCAAAACGAGGTCCGAGCGCTCGGTGAAGAAAGGGCTTAAAACAGACCAACTTTCCAGGGACGGCGCTCGGCGCGACGCTGGCCGGGGGAAGCCGTATCGACCCCGCGCGTCTTGACTACCAATTCGGGTTCCCTATGCTTCGCGGCGCTCGGTTCGGTTTTTTGAAATTAGGAAATGAAAGCATGAGCGCAATTTACGATATTCTGGCCCGGGAAATTCTGGATTCACGGGGCAACCCGACGGTGGAAGTGGATGTGGTTCTCGCAGGCGGCGCCGTCGGACGCGCGGCAGTCCCTTCGGGGGCCAGCACGGGTGAGCACGAGGCGATCGAATTGCGCGATGGCGACAAGAAACGCTATCTGGGCAAGGGCGTGCGCAAGGCGGTTAAGAATGTAACGAGCAAAATTCTCCCCGCGCTGAAAGGCGTCAATTCCCTGGATCAACTGACCGTGGACCACATCATGCTCGAACTGGATGGGACCGAGACGAAGTCGAAGCTCGGCGCCAACGCGATTCTGGCTGTATCGCTCGCCACTGCGAAGGCAGCCGCGGAGGCCATTGGCGTACCGCTGTTCAAGTATCTTGGCGGGCCCAACGCGAAAGTGTTGCCGGTGCCGATGGCAAACGTGATCAACGGCGGGGCACACTCGGATGCGCCGATTGATTTCCAGGAGTTCATGATCATGCCGCACGGACTGCCGACTTTCAGCGAGGGGTTGCGGGCGATCGCCGAGGTTTTCCACGCGCTGAAGTCGGTGTTGAAGAAACGCGGGCTGAGCACTGCGGTGGGGGATGAGGGCGGTTTCGCGCCGAAGTTGAAGGGCGCGGAGGACGCCATCGAGGCCATTTTGCAGGCCGTGAAGGACGCCGGTTACCAGGCGGGCAAACAAATTTACCTCGCCCTGGACGTCGCCGCCAGCGAGTTCTATACGGGCAACGGCACTTACACGTTCAAGAAAAGTACGGGCAAGAAGGTAAGCGGCGATGAACTCGTGGATTTCTATGTCAAGCTCTGCGGGAGGTATCCTATTGTCAGCATTGAAGACGGCTGCGCCGAGAGCGATTGGAAAAACTGGAAAACGCTCACTGCGAAACTCGGCCAAAAGGTTCAGCTCGTGGGCGATGATGTGTTCGTGACCAATGTGAAATTCTTGCGGCGGGGAATTGAGAATGGGGTGGCCAACTCGATTCTGGTCAAAGTGAACCAGATCGGGTCGCTGACCGAGACGCTAGATGCGGTCAGCTTGGCGCAAACCAATCGCTATACTGCTGTTATTAGCCATCGCTCCGGGGAAACCGAGGACGCGACGATTGCTGACGTTGCCGTCGCGACCAACTGCGGCCAAATCAAGACCGGTTCATTGAGCAGGAGTGATCGTTTGGCCAAGTACAATCAACTACTGCGCATTGAGCAGATCCTGGGGAACAATGCGGTTTATGCCGGACGGACGGTTCTGCCCAGGGCAAACTGACTCGATCAAATATGTTTAATGGTTAAATGGACCCGCAAGTTTTTCAGTCGAAACATTGACCGGCGTGGGCGTGTTGCCCGGGCCGTTTTCGGTGGGCTGGAAATCCTCGGAGGTTTGATTCTCGCGCCATATTCGCGGTGGGGTGGTGGCCTACTGGTCATTCTGGGAATTTTCGCCTTCTACGAGGCCTTCCGCGGCTGGTGCATCATGCGCGCCTGTGGCTTCAAGACCAGGTTCTGACCGGCTAAGTTGTATCCGCGCGGTGGAAAATGCGCTGAGAGGAAGACAGTATCGTCACTGGATAGAATCAATCTAACGGAATTGGGCGGATTGTGCTTCAACTACGGAGGATAGCCGCAAGAGAACACAAAGCTCGCAGCGCGGTGGAACAGCGATGAGCGCAAAGAATCGCAAAGATTGATAACCGCGGAATATGCGAAATACGCGAAAGCACGGCTGAGTCCGCGTCGAACGGAAAATCCGTTCCACTGTAGGAGAGGGCGCATCACAAGAAATGTATGCCTCGTGGGTCGGTTTCATTGGCACCCAGCTTCGTACCCGTTTGGCCTGGGCTGGTATGAGCCAAACCTCTGGTTTGGTTATGAAATGTCCGTAAACACGAAGGATTTCCGCTCGTCGGCTCCTCCCAAATTTTGAGATGCGCCGTGCAGCAGCCGACTTAGGGAGACTCATTCTCGACCGCTTCTGGTGCAGATTAGAATCTGCTCACGTCAGCTCCTACAGTTTTAAGAGTTATTGGCAGTATTCTCGCGGCGAGCCCGTCGGCGCTCGATGAGAAAGTACAAGGTTGGCAGAACCATCAGGGTCAGCAGGGTCGCGGAGACCAGTCCCCCGATAATTACGATGGCCAGAGGCCGTTGCGTTTCCGAGCCGATACCGTGCGAGAGGGCCATCGGGAGGAGGCCGAGCATCGCCAGCAGGGCGGTCATCAAGACGGTCCGCAGTCTGGTGCCGGCTCCTTGAACGACAGCGTCGTAAGGGGCAAGACCTTCCTCCTGGAGTTGGTTAAAGTAGCTGACCATGACGACTCCGTTGAGGACGGCCTGGCCGAACAGCGCAATGAAACCGATTGCCGCCGAGACGCTCAGCGGAATTCCGGTGAGCAACAGCGCGAAGATGCCGCCGATCAAACCCAGAGGAACGTTTACCAGGATCAACAGGGAACTTTTGACCGATTTGAAAGCGTCGAAGAGGAGGACAAAGATCAAAAATGTGCTGATGGGGACAATGATGGAAAGCCGCTTCATAGCCCGTTGCTGATTCTCGAACTCGCCGCTCCAGGTCACAAAGTAACCCGGTGGCAAGGGGATCTTACCGATGCGCTCCTGCATATCTGCCACGACGCTGCCCATATCGCGCCCTTTGATGAAAACGCTGATGGCCGAAAGGCGGGTGCCGTTCTCGCGGCTGATGTTCATGCTGCCGCTGGTTTCCTTGAAATTGGCGACCTGCTCCAAGGGGATGTGCAAGCCGTCCGGTGTGTCCACCAATACTTTCTTCAGGTTTGCCAGGCTCCGTTGTTCGCCGGGCAGGCGCACCACAATGCTGAAGTGCTTTTCGCCCTCCCATAACTCAGTGGCGGCTTTGCCCGCCAGGCCGATTTCGATCACATCCTCGATGTCGCCGATGTTCAGGCCGTATCGCGCTGCCACAGCGCGATCAATATCGATTATAGATTGGGGCACCTCTCCCGCGCGATCCACAGCCACCGTTTGCACTCCCCGGACATCGGCGATGGCTTTGAGCATTTCGCGGGCTTTCTGACGCAGGAGCGCCGAGTCGGCACCGAAAACCTTTACGACAACCTGACCATCGATTTGGGAGATGCTCTCGAGCACATTATCGCGGATAGGCTGCGAAAAGCTGGTTTCGATCCCGGGGAGAGCATCGAGATTGCGGTCCATTTCCTCGATGATTTGTTCCTTTTTTAGCCCGCGTTTCCACTCCGAAGGCGGCCTCAGGTCCACGAAGATTTCCGCCATGTTGATTGGTTTCGGATCGGTGCCGTCCTCGGGCCGGCCGGCCTTGGAGATGACCGAGCGGACTTCCGGAGTCTTGCGCAGGATTTCGCGCATCTTTCGGCAATAGGCGCGGGCCTGTTCCACAGAAATGCCCGCCGGCATGTTCGCATTCACCCAAATGGACCCCTCATTGAGTTCCGGAAGAAACTCTGTGCCCAGTTTCGGCACGACAGCCAGGCTGGCGACAAAGGCAGCCACCGCCGCTGCCACAACCAGGAATGGATGTGCGAGAGCCCAGCGCAAACAGGACAGGTAAGGCCGCTTGATGAATCGAACGAGCGCATTTTCCTGATGGGGAATGTTTTTGCGCAGGAGGAATAGGCAGAGCAGGGGAACCAGGGTCAACGAAAACAGCAGGGAACCGACCAAAGCACTGGTGACAGTCCAGGCCATCGGCGCGAAAATTCGTCCTTCATGGCGCTGCAACGTGAAAATCGGGATATGGGCCGCGATGATGATGAGCATGGAGAAAAACGTCGGTCTCCCGACTTCAACCGTAGCTCGTTCGATCACTGAACCGAGGCCCTTCCGCGTACCGGTTTCGTGAGACTCGCCGAGGCGCCGGAAGACGTTTTCCACCACGATGACTGCCCCGTCCACGATGATGCCGAAATCCATCGCGCCTAACGAAAGCAAATTAGCTGGAATGCCACGCCAGGTCAGACCAAGGAAGGTGGCCAGCAGCGACAAGGGGATCATCAACGCGACAATTGCCGCGGCGCGAAGATTCCCGAGGAACAGCAGTAACACGAACGTGACCAGCATTGCGCCCTCAGCAAGATTCTTGAAGACGGTATGGAGTGTCGTGCTAATCAACCAGGTGCGATCGTAGTAGGGCACGAGTTTCACTCCTTTGGGCAGTATGGAAGAATTGAGCAGCGCGATGCGCGCTTTGAGCGCTGCCAGCACCTCGGATGGATTCTCGCCTTTGCGCATCAGAACAATGCCTGAAACGACATCATCGACATCATCTCGGCCCATGATCCCCTCGACGGGCACGTTGCCGATCGTTACCTCCGCGAGGTCTTTCACCAGCACCGGCGTCCCGCTGTGGGCGACAATGACGATGTTATTGATCTCCTCGGGCGACCGGAGCAACCCCACCCCACGAATCAAATATTGCTGTGAGCCCTGCGTTACCTTGCTGCCACCGACGTTGGCGTTGCCGCGGCCCAATGAAGTGTAAAGCTGTTGCAGGGAAATTCCGTAATACCTCATTCGCGCCAGGTTCGGATTGACTTCGTAGGTCTTGATAAGACCGCCATAGGGAACCACATCGGCGACGCCCGGCACGGAGCGCAAGCTGCGTTCCACGACCCAGTCTTCGATCGTTCGCAGCTCGCGGGTGTTGTAGCCTGCCCCTTCCAGCGAGTACCGATAAATCTCGCCAATCGCGGTTGAAAGGGGCGCGAGCTGTGGTTGGACGCCTTGAGGGAGATCGGCAGTGGCCAGCCGCTCAAGAGTTTGCTGGCGGGCCTGGGTGTCTGTCGTCCGCTCGTCGAAAGTGAGCATGATGAAAGAGAGGCCGAACTGCGTGTGAGAAAACATGCGGACCAGATGGGGCAGGCCATTGAGCACAGTTTCGATCGGCATGGTCACCTGTTTCTCCACCTCCTCCGGCGCGCGGCCGGGGTGCAGCGCGATCACGTTCACCTGCAAGTCCGAGACGTCCGGAAACGCCTCGATGGGAAGATTATGGAACGCGACCCAACCGCCGCCGATGAACAAGAGCGTCATCAGCAAAACGAACAGCGGCTGATGCAGGGCAAAACTGACGAGGCGCTTGATCACTTGAGCGTCTGCTGCAACAGAAGGCAGCCATCGGTGACGACTCGTTGCCCTTGTTCGACGCCGGCCAGAAGGATAATTCTGCCGCCTTGCTCGGGACCGAGCTGGACCTCACGGCG
>JACXTT010002540.1_pt1 | contig 28827 bp, 21 predicted proteins | sample 9270951 | NCBI WGS metagenome assembly JACXTT01 (sample SAMN15532306, study PRJNA645909) | rock metagenome | isolation source: weathered quartz diorite | place: Puerto Rico | collected 2017-06-21 | reverse complement strand
GCTGTTCATGCAGAAACACTGGGACGTCATGCGCAGCGACGACGCCGGCGATTCGTGGCGCGAGGTCAGCGGGAACCTGCCGACCGATTTCGGCTTCGTGATCGACGTTCACGCGCACGAGCCGGAGACCATCTACGTCGTCCCGATCAAGAGCGACTCCGAGCATTATCCTCCCGACGGGAAGCTGCGCGTGTACCGCAGCCGGACCGGCGGCAACGAGTGGGAGCCGCTTACCAAAGGGCTGCCGCAGAGCAACTGCTATGTCAACGTGCTGCGCGACGCGATGGCGGTGGACTCGCTCGATTCGTGCGGCGTGTATTTCGGCACTACCGGCGGGCAGGTTTATGCGTCGGCCGACGGCGGCGACAGTTGGGCTCCGATTGTCCGGGATCTTCCTGGCGTGCTCTCGGTCGAGGTCCAGACTCTGCCATGATCCGGGTGGTGCTCCCGGCGCATCTGCGGACGCTGGCGCGCGTGAGCGGCGAGGTGACGCTCGATGTTCACGGTCCGGTCACGCAGTCCTCCGTTCTCGACGCTCTCGAAGCTAGCTATCCGTCGCTGCTCGGGACCATCCGAGATCCGGTCACCAAAAAGCGCAGGCCCTTCGTGAGGTTCTTTGCCTGCGAGCAGGATCTGTCGCACGATTCGCCCGACGCGCCGCTGCCGGACGCGGTTGCGGCAGCGGCTGAGCCTTTTCTGGTTGTCGGGGCTATCGCCGGGGGTTAACGTGGTCCGCGGGAACTGGCCAGTCGCCGCCTTATTCACGCAATCAACATCTACGGCCTAAAGGACACAGGCGAGAACGGCTGTGTCAGTCGGGGGACGAAGGTGTCAGGGTGTCTTCGAGCGCGGCGGCGACGCGGAAGACGCCGGCTTCGTCGAACGGGCGACCGATGATCTGGAGGCCCAGCGGCATTCGCGCCGCATCAAAACCGCAGGGCAGCGAAAGTGCCGGCAGGCCCAGCAGGTTGATGGCGCGTACCATGCGCGTGGACGCCAGCCGGACATCTTCGTCGCGGCCGGCAATCTTGATCGTGGTCTGGCCGATGCGCGGCGCGCCGGTGGGAGCGGTGGGGGTGAATAGAAAATCAGCCTTCGTCCAGACCTGCGCGAATTCGCGCTGCATGACCCGGCGGAGGCGCTGCGCATTCACGTAATCGGTCGCCGGAAGAAAGCGGCCCTGATCCAGCAGCGCCAGTACATCGGCGCCGAAATCCTCGCGGCGATGAAGATACGGCTCCATCAACGCCGAGGCTTCGGAGAGCAGGATGATGCGGGAGACCACGTTGTACCGGGCCATGTCGGGGACGCGGACAGGCTCGACCGTGGCGCCGAGGCGGCGCGCGGTTGCAGCCATATCCTGAACCGCCTTTTCGGCGGCCGGGTCGACGGCCTCGAAATAGTAATTCTCGGGGACGCCAATGCGGACGCCGGCCAGCGACACTCGCGCGGGCGGCAGGTAAGGCTCGGCGGGGTGGCGGGAGGAAGAGTCGTCGCGCGGGTCGTAGCCGGCGAGGGCTTCCAACACCACTGCGGCGTCGCGGACGGTACGGGTTAGCGGGCCCATGTGGTCGAGCGAAAAATCGAGCGGCATTACGCCGTAACGGCTGACGCGGCCGGTGGTCGGCTTGATGCCGACCGTGCCGCAGAACGAGGCAGGAAGGCGGATGGACCCGCCGGTGTCGCTGCCCATGGCCATAAAACACATTCCGGCCGCGACGGCAGAACCGGAGCCGCCGCTGGAGCCGCCGGGGATGCACTCCGGGTTCCAGGGATTGCGGACCGGGCCAAAGTGGGGATTGTTCGAGGTCACGCCGTAGGCCAGCTCATGCATCCCGGTTTTCCCTAGCATCACGGCGCCTACGCGGGCCAGGCGCTCGGTGACCGCGGAGTCGCGGTCGGGGACGTTATCGGCGAAGAGCTTCGATCCGCAGGTAGTGCGGATGCCCTTGGTCTCAAAAACATCTTTGAGGGCGATGGGGATGCCCTGCAGCGGGCCGTGGTCGAAGTCGCGCACGAAATTGGCGTCGGCTTCGGCAGCCTGGGCCATGGCCTGGTCCGCGGTCACGGTGAGGAAGGCGTTCAGCTTCGGATTGAGCTTCGCGATCTGCTCCAGCGCCAGGGCGGTTAGCTCCCGGGAGGAAACTTTGCGGGCGCGCAGGGCGGTGGCGGCCTGGAGGAGGTTCATGCTTCGGGCTCCGGCGCAGGCGGCGCGATCGGAAAGATCAGGGCGGGCTCAGCATCGTGCGGAATGCCCGCGGCCAGCGGCCGGAACGCCGCCTCCAGCGCGTCGAGCGAACCCGCGATGCGGTCCATGTCCGAAATGCCAAGTCCGGCTGCGGTATTGAGAATCTTCCAATCCTTCATGGTTTACAGATTATATAGGTTTGGGCCCGATTCCCGCGCGATAGAATGAAGATTGCGCCTTCGTCCGCAAATCCTGGTGATTGCCGGCATGTGGCTGGGGCTCCCGCCGGCAATGGTCGCGGCGGAGCCGGAGCTGACCGGCGATCAGCGGCGCCTGGAAACCGAGTCGTTCGATTACGTTTGGAAAACCGTCAAGGAAGTCCATTGGGAGCCGGAGCGCGTGGGCGCGGCGTGGCAGGCGGCGCGCGAGGAGTTGCGCCCCAAAGTCGAAAAAGCGAGAACGCACGCCGAGGCGCGCGCCGTGCTGCAGGAGCTTTTGGCGCGGCTGAAACAATCGCATTTCAGCATCATTCCCGAGGACACCTACCGCCACCTGGAGAACAAGCCTGCCGGAGCGGGAGAATCCGGGCCCGCCGCGCGGAACGCAGGGGGCGAAGGGCGCGCCGGGATGGACGTGCGCGTGGTGGGCGGCGAAGCGCGGAGTGGCGAAGCGTTGGTCGTTTCGCTCGACCCGGACGGCGGGGCGGCTCAGGCGGGAGTGCGGCTGGGTTGGCGCGTGATGCGCATCGACGGCCTGGACATGGACATGGTGTCACGGGAGATCGAGGCCGCCTACAAGGATTCGACCCTGGTGGAGTTGGTTCTGGCGCGGGCATTCCAGCAGAAGCTGTCGGGCGATCCGGGAGATCGGGCCAAAGTGGAGTTCGTGAACGGAAGCGACGTCAAAGTGGAAAAAGAAATCGTGCTCAAGACTCCAAGAGGGACGCCGGCGCGCTTCGGGCATCTTCCTCCGCAGCGGGTGTGGTTCGAATCGCGGCGTCTGGAGACGGACGCCGGATACATCGCGTTCAACATGTTTCTGGATCCGGCTCGACTGATGCCGGCTTTTTCCGAGGCGCTGGCGTCTTTCCGGAAGACGGCCGGGCTGGTGATCGATCTGCGAGGCAATCCGGGCGGCATTGGAATCATGGCAACGGGCATGGCGGGATGGTTCGTGGACAAGGAAGACGTCCGGCTGGGGGTGATGAATCTGCGCGGAACGCCAGTGAAATTCGCCGTGAATCCGCGATTTCCCACCTACACCCAGCCGGTGGCGATTCTCATCGACGGGGCGTCGGCGTCGACGTCGGAGATATTCGCCGGCGGCATGAAGGACATCGGCCGGGCGCGAATCTTCGGGACGCGGTCTGCCGGGGCGGCGCTGCCGTCGATCATTGAGCGGCTGCCGAACGGCGACGGGTTTCAGTACGCCGCGGCGAGCTATGTTGCCGAAGGAGGGAAACCTCTGGAAGGCGCGGGCGTCTTACCTGATGTGGAAGTGCGCCATTCACGGGCGGCGCTGTTGGCGGGGCGCGACGAAATGGTGGAGGCCGCGGTAAACTGGATTCGCAGTCAGAGAAAGCCGGAGTGAGGCCGTGACTCGGCGGGCTCCCCGGAATCAAAGCTTAGAAGCATAGAAGCTCAGGGGCCTGAATGCATCGTTCGCTACTTTTTTCGGTTCTGACGCTGGCGCTTTGCGCGGCGCAGGAACCCGCGCGCAAACAGCCGTCGGCCGATCAGATCCTGGACCGCTATATCGCCGCCACCGGCGGCAAGGCGAATTACCAGAAGCTGCACACCATGATGTCGGTCGGCACCATGGAATTCACCGGACGCGGGCTTAAAGGAGCGATCACGGCGTACAATGCCCGGCCGAACCTGAGCTATGTGGTTACCGAAATCGACAGCGTCGGCAAGATTGAGCAGGGCACCGACGGGAACGTGGTATGGGAGCGTTCCGCCATACAAGGTCCGCGGATCAAGAGCGGCGACGAGCGCGCCTCTTACCTAAGGAACTCGGACGTAGCGGCCAAGCTTGACTGGAAAAAATACTATAAGGGCGCCGAAGCGCAGGGCGTGGAAACGATCAACGGAAAACCGTGTTACCGAGTGTTGCTGACCCCCCTCGAAGGCAAGCCGGAGACGCGTTTTTACGACGTAAAGAGCGGACTGTTGATGCGAACGGACATGGTGATGAAGGGTCCCATGGGCGAGGTGCCGGCCGAAACTCTTTTCGACGAATACCGCGAAGAAGGTGGCATCCTGTCGGCGCACGTTCTGCGACAGAAGGCGCTCGGCCAGGAATTTGTCACCACCATTCGCAGCGTGATGTACAACGTAGACATTCCTAAAGACAAGTTCACGCTGCCTGAAGAGATTCAGGCTTTGGCCGCGAAGCCGGCGGCGAAGTAACCGGATTATTGGCCAAGCGGTTGCAGCCAGTAGTCACTTGAGATACGTCACAGAACGTCCGACCGGGAGGTCGAAATGAACAAACTGAATAACTTAGCGGCTTTGCACGCATTCGCGGCGATTCTCTTCCTGGGTAATTTTGACACAGCTTCGGCACAACTAACGGTCAACCCGACCAGTCTGAGTTTCACGGCGCCAGTAGGGGGTCCGGCTCCCGCAGCGCAATTATTCTCGACGGCCGGATCCGGCTTCACAAACATATTTTCGTCCGTTGAATGGGTGCAATTTACTCCCAATTCGGGGCCTGCCGGGACCGTCGTCACGGTTTCGATCAATATGGCAAAGGCTCCGACCACAGCCGCCTTCTATCCGGGCCAGCTTCAGATCGTCTCGACCAGCGGAAGTGTCGTGCTCTTCCCAGTCAACCTAACGCTGACGGGAAGCAGCGGCGGAACTTCGTCGTTGTCCACGTCGCCGGCGTCGCTGGCGTTCAACTACCCGTCCGGTTCTCAGCAGCAAAGCGTTCAACTTTCGACCACGCAGACTACCAGCGCGACCTACACGGCGACTCCAAGCTCGAATCCGGCGTGGCTGCAGGTGGCGCCGACGACGGGCTCCGTGGTAGCGGGTACGCCCGCCACGGTCAATGTCATCATCAATTCGCAACTGGCGGCTACGCTCGCTCCCGGCACTTACAACGGCACAGTGACGTTTACGGCGCCCAATACGAATCCCTTCGTCCTTCAAGTAACGCTCACGACGGGCACCAGCTCTCAGCTTCAGGTGAATCCCTCCACGGTTAGTTTCTTTTATCAAGTGGGTCAGGCAGTCCCGTCCCCTCAAACCATTACTTTAACGGCGACCGGCTCGTCGACGATCTTCTTCAGCGCGCTCCCGGTCATCGACAGTGGGGGGACGCAATGGCTGACGGTGTCTCCTTCAGGTTCGACTTTTGCAGGACCCGGCCAGCCGGCGGTGCTTACGGCCACGGCCAACACAGCGGGGCTTTCGGTTGGTACCTATCAGGCACGCATCATCATCACGCCGACCTCCGGGGGAGTGGGAACGTTCTCCATACCCGTCTCGCTGACCATCAGCAACAACGCTCTGCTAACGGCCACACCTACTTCGCTGACTTACAATTACCAATCCGGACTTCCGAATCCGGCCACACAGACGGTCAGTATCGGAGCTAGCGCGGGCACCATCAATAACCTGACGGCTACGGCCTCCACCGCAACGGGCGGTGGCTGGTTGTCGGCGGCGCTTTCTCAGACCACGACTCCGGCCACATTGACAGTCACGGTGAACGTCACGAGCCTTGGGCTGAGCACGGGAACATACACCGGCAGCATCGCGGTGTCGTCGCCCTCGGCCGGCAACACGCTTTCCATACAGGTAACGCTGAACGTCACCAACAATCCGCTGATCGTGGCCGCGCCGTCCTCGATGTCCTTCGCCTATCAGACCGGACAGTCAATCCCACAAGGCCAGGCGCTGCATATTACGTCCAGCGGCGCGCCAATCGCGGTGAGCTATAGCGCGGCTACTACGAGCGGCGGAAACTGGTTGTCGGTGACCGGCGCGTCGGGTAATACGCCGGTAGATCTGGCGGTTTCAATCCTCGCGCCGCAGGCGCTGGCGGCGGGGACCTATAACGGCACCGTCACGATTACCTCGACCGGGTCGGGCAACAGCCCGCTGATAGTGCCGGTGACGCTGGTTGTCTCGTCCTCGGCATTGCTAAGCGTCAGCCCGAACTCCATCACGTTCACCACCACTCAGGGCGGGACAACGCAGCTTTCAGCCATCGCCTCCGTGACTAGCACGGACAACTCCCAAATCGGTTACTCGGTGCAATGGTCCGCGCCTTGGCTGTTTGTAGGCCCCGTGACCGGAACGACGTCTCCGCCGGTGAACCTCCAGGTGCTGGGAGTGCCGGGCAGCCTGGCTCCGGGAACTTACACCGCCGATATCACCATCACCGCGACATCGCCAGCGAACGTGCCCAACAGTCCACAGAAGATACCGGTGACGCTGCGCATCACGTCCGGCAACACCATCGTGGCCGCGCCGGTGTCCATGAACTTCACGCAAAGCGTGGGCGGAGCCATCCCGGCGACGCAAACGCTAGCGGTTTCCAGTAGCGCCGCGGCTTTCAGCGTGCAAGCCACCGCGGTCGCGCTCACCGGAGGCGGCTGGCTGACCGTCACGCCTTCGAGTGGGACTACACCGACGAACTTCACGGTGAAAGCCGACGGAACGAATCTTTCGGTGGGAACCTACACCGGAAACATTACGCTCCAATCCGCGGACGCCGCTACCGTGACTGTTCCGGTGACCTTGACTATCGCGCAGGCGCCTACGGCGTCGGCGAGTCCCAGTTCGCTGACGTTCGCGGTTAACGCGGGTCAGCCTACGCCGGCGCAGCAGATTGCGCTGTCACTCTCGTCCGGCTCCGGCAATTACACCGCATCGGTAAGCGTCCAAACCCCAGCCGGAGGAACCTGGTTGAGCGCCACGCCGCTGACCAGCACGCTGCCGGCCACCCTGACAGTAAGCATCAACGCGACCGGCCTCGCGGCCGGGTCGTATACCGGATCCATCGCCGTATCGGTGCCTGGGGCGGCGAACAGCCTGTCGATTCCCGTTTCGCTGACAGTGTCCGGCACGGAGCTGTCGGTTAGCCCGGCCACCATGGGATTCAGCTACCAGGTGGGAACTCCCGGGCTGCCGCCTTCGCAAACCCTCAACGTGACCACTGGGAGCGGGGCGCCGGTGTCCTTCTCCGTAACCGCGTCAGCTGCTTCCGGCAATACGACGTGGCTCACGGTAACACCGGGATCGGGGCAGACTCCAGCCAACGTCACCGTGACTGCGAACCCGGCGAACCTTCCGCCGGGAAGCTACACGGGAACCATCACCGTCTCCAGCAGCCAGGTTCTCGGTTCGCCGACCCGTACGGTTGCAGTGACGCTGGTGGTCGCGCAGCCGGCTGTGCAGCCGAACATCCAGCAGGTGCTGCATGGCGCCAGCCTGGATCCCACGCCGCTCTCGCCGGGCCTGATCTTCACCCTCAAAGGCTCGCAGCTTGGACCGGCGACTCCGCAGGGCCTCAATCTGACGAACGGCGTGGTGGACGCGGTGCTCGCCACCGTACGCGTCTTCGTGGACAACATCCCGTGCCCACTGCTGTATGTCTCTTCGACGCAGATCAACGCCGTGGCTCCTTACGCCATCGCCAACCGGGCCACCGTGACGGTCCAAACCGAATTCCAAGGCGCCCGGTCTAACACCATCATCGTGAACGCCATTGCTACGGCCCCGGGAATCTTCACCGGCGGTACGGGCCGTGGGCAGGGTGCGATTCTGAACGAGGACAACAGCTTCAACGCCCTCACGCCGACCGCCCGGAACAAAGTAGTGGCCATCTTCGCTACAGGGGACGGAATCGAGAACCCGCCCGTGACCCAGGATGGTTTGGTCACTACAGGTCTGCGAAAGCCGATCGCCCCTGTTACGGCGACCATTGCCGGCATCCCGGCGATCGTCGAATACGGCGGCGCCGCGCCCGGCCTGGTGTCGGGAGTGCTTCAGGTCAACGTCCGGGTGCCGGACGGCGTGCCATCGGGGAATGTGCCGGTGGTGATCATCGTCGGACAGGCGCAAAGCCAGATCGGCGTAACGCTGAACGTCCAGTAGACGGCTCGAAACCGGAGGAGCATGGCGACTCTGGTAGTGGGTGACGCGCCGCTGACCATCGAGCAGGTCTCGTCGGCGGCGCGCGAAACGGGCGGAGTGTCCCTGAGCGAAACAGCGCGGGGACGCATCGCGCGCGGACGCGCGGGTCTGGAAGCGTTGCTGGCGCAAGGGACGCGCATCTACGGCGTCAACACCGGAATCGGCGGAAATGTTTCCATCGAGCTGGACGCCGATCAGTCTGGCCGCCTGCAACACAACCTGATGCGGCATTTGTCCTGCGCCACGGGTCCGCCGCTGCCGGGCGATGTGGTGCGCGCGGCCATCCTTCTGCGCATCGCCACATTCGCCACCGGATGCTCCGGAGTGCGGCCGGAGCTGGTGGAGGCACTGGCCGGGCTTTTCGCGCGGGGCGTGACCCCGGTTGTGCCGCGATACGGTTCGGTGGGCGCGTCGGGCGACCTGATGCCGTCAGCCTACATCGCCCGGGTTCTGATCGGCATGGGCGAGGCGGAGTGGGAAGGCCGGCGGATGCCGGCGGCAGAAGCGCTGACGCGAGCCGGCCTAGAGCAGATCCAGTTCGCACCGAAGGAGGGGCTGGCCCTCATTAACGGAACCACCGTGATGACGGCAGCGGCGTGCCTTCTGTGGGTGGATTCACGCCGCATCCTGGACGCGCTGCTGGCGGCTATCGCCCTGTCTCTGGAAGCGCTCCAGGCGCAAGCCGAGCCCTTCGAACCTTTCGTGCATGCCGCCAAGGGGCATCCCGGCCAGATCGCAGTGGCGGCGCGGATCCTGGCGCTGGTGGCGGGAAGCCGCAATCTGGCGGCGTCGCGCCTGCAGTCGAGCTACGTTCTGCGCTGCCCACCCCAGGGCCTGGGCCCGGTGTGGGAAGCGCTGGACGACGCGCGGCCCGTGATCGGGCGCGAGATGAACTCGGCGAACGACAATCCGCTGATCGATCCGGAAAGCGGGCGGCTTTACCTGGCGGGCAATTTCTACGGCGGTCACATCGCCCGGCTGCTGGACGCCTGGAAGCTGGACTACGCGGTGATGGCCAACTGGGCCAATGCGCTAATGGCCGTGCTAGTGGATCACCGGTTCAACCGCGGGCTGCCGGCAAACCTGGTGGCCGAAGGCGGCGTCAATTCGGGGTTCAAAGGGATGCAATTGAGTCTCACCAGCCTGACCTGCGCCGTGCGCCAGATGGCCGGTCCCAGCCTGATCCACTCCCTGCCGACGGAGCAGTACAACCAGGATGTCGTCAGCCTGGGGATGCACGCGGCGGTGACGGCGATGGACGCGCTAGAGTGCCTCCGCAACGCCACGGCGATGATCCTGCTGGCTGCGGCTCAGGCAGTAGATCTCCGGGGCGGCGTGAGCAATATGGGGGAGGGGTCGCGGCGGGCGTACCAGGCGGTGCGAAGCATTGCGGCCGGATTGGAAAGGGACCGTCCGATGGAGGGCGACATTGCGGCGGTTTCGGCGCTGATCGCGGCTTCTGGAATTAACGGGCTGTGAGCGTGAGCGAGCGGTCGAGCGATGGCCCGCTCGATTGAGGGAGCGGCCGCCCTGAAGCAGGATCAAGATGCCGGCCCCCACTCTCTCACGGTCGTGGCTCGGCCTGAGTGTGTTTCGGCTTGTCTCGCAGCCGCAGCACGTTGCTCTTTGTTATACTTAGGTTGGAGCCGCATTATCTTATGGCGTTTAACAAGGATTCTCAAGTCGAACACACCAAGTTTGGCCTGGGTACCGTAATGTCCCGCAGTGAAGAGCGGATTGTGATTAAATTCGACGAACATGGCGAAAAAAAGTTCGTTACTGGCATGGTAGAAGGGTCGCTCAAAAAGAGCGACAGGCAGCCTCCCGCGGAGAAGCGGCGTTCCGGCGCGCGCAAGAAGGCCGTGGCCGCACCAGTTGCGGCGGCGAAGTGATGTACGGGGTGCGCGTTTGAACCTCAGGCAGAAGCGGCTGTTCGAGGAAGCCCGCAAGAAAAATCCCAACCTCAAGGTACCCGAGGATAAACCTCGCACCACGGGGGAACCGACCGAAGAGGACTTGGCCCTCATCAAGCAAGGCGTGGGTGATAAGTCCGGCCGTGCTTCTACGGGCGGCGGCACCGGCGAAAGCGGAGAGCAGGCCTACGTCTCGGGCGAGTCAACTGGAACCATCGTCAAGTATTTTGACGACAAGGGATTCGGATTCATCCGCCCCGACGACGGCGGCCGGGACGTCTTTTTCCACATCTCCCGCTTAGTGGAGGGAGACTCCACGAGCCTTGCCCCTAATCGGAAGGTCGCGTTTGAAGTAGCCCCGGACAAGTACGGCAAGATGGCCGCCGCAAACGTCCGGATTCTGCCGGAATAGTTTGCCCCGGTAGCGGGCTGCATCCGCATACCGTTTAGCGCCGGGGTCATTCACCAGGTTCCTTACCCGCAGCTAGGTGAAAGTAGCGTCGCTATTCTACATTCTGGCGAAGAGCGTCCTCAGACCGCCATATCCTTGGATCCGTGCGCGGCGACGTCTTCCTTCATCCCCAGGATTGTAGGTGACGTGCATTTCGGCGAACTAGCCCTGGTTACTCTTCGTGAGGATCGTGAGATCGGTGGGCATACGCCGCCACAGGGCCATTGCCTTTGGCTTCGGCCCCGTGGCAACGCAATAGCTCTTAAGCATCTCCAATCCGGAGACGCGTGAGGTGGAGGGCATCGGAACGCGCTTCCGGCTTGGGCGCCTCGGCGCCTGCAAGCATAACGGGCCGAACTGATCAGGACGGAAACATTGCGGAACGCGAATGACATGAGAAGCCCCTTCGCGGACCGTGAAGCACCTGCTCAGCGGGAGCGCACGCCCAGAGGCGCGCCGGAAGACTGACCAAAACCGCCCGAACCCTGGGCGCCGAATCCCGGAGAGCCAAAGCCGGACGAACCAAAGCCGGGGGAGCCTGAACTCGAGCCGAACCCGGAAGGGCTCCCCGGACCGCCCGCGGGCGATCCGGCCGGCTGCCCTGGGGAACTGGCTCCGGCGACGCCCTGCTGGGTTTTCTGGCCGCTCTTGTCCTGCGAGTAGTCGTAGATAAATTCCCACTCGTTGTACTTGTCGTGCTCGTTGTACAGCTTGATGCCGGACTTCTCCATCATGCTGGCGACGCCGGCAATGCCGCCGCCGATCTGAGTCCCGGCCTGCTGCCCTCCGGTCACGTTAGGAGGAGTCCGGGGACTGGTCAGCGATTTCCAGATCATATCCGCCGCGGGGTTCGCACCCGCCGCGCCGGGCTGTCCGGCGCCGACTCGCTGCTGCCCAAGCCCGCCGGGCGGCGTCGGGAAGGATGACGGAGCGCCTTGCACCCCGGACTGCTGAGAATAGGGAAACGGCTGCGCCCCCTGTTGATAACCTGCCTGGCCAGGATATGCGCCTGGCTGTACCTGTCCCGGTTGCTGTGTTGCCGCGGAGGAACCGACGAACTGGCCGCCTCCCACAAAGGACGATTGCTGCGTATTCGGCTGCGCTCCCTGTTGCCCGTTGGGCTGGTTAGGAAAGGGCATGGCGCTGGGGTACATGCCGGGCTGGCCTTGCACCGGCGGTCCGCCATAGCCGGGCTGGCCTTGCACCTGCTGTCCGCCGTAGCCGGGCTGGCCTTGCACGGGCTGTCCGCCATAGCCGGGCTGGCCCGGTTGAGGCGGGTAACCGGCGGGAACAGCCCCGGTTTGACCCGGGAACTGGCCGGTCATGGTAGGACTGTAAGGATTCTGCGCGCCCGCGACGCCCGGCGCGAAACCCTGCGGATACCCCGGCTGGCCGGGTTGCCCGCCATAAATCACGCCACCCGGAGGAAGCTGCCCAGCCACGCCTGGAGGCACAGGTCCCGAACCCGACGCCGCGGCGGCGCGCTGCTCGCTCGGCCGCAGCTGCGGCACAGCGCTTGCGCCTGGCTGTCCGGCCTGGCCCGACGCGCCGATAGCCGGCGCCTCATAGGTGAAGGTGTTGACGCTTTGCTCCTTCGCGTCCTTGCCGTCCTTTCCCTCCGCGCCGGGCGGCTTGCGGGTGAGCGAGTTTTCGAAAACGCCACCCGGGCCGATTTTGATGATGCGCCACTCGGCTTTGCCGGTCATCGGATCGGCGTAACGCCGACGCAGGTAGCGCTTCCCGTTGAACTGCTCCAGATCGTCGATCGAGTTCGGATATTTTTTTTGCTGGCGGAAGAACAACTGGATGGCGCGCGTGTACTGCTCGCCGCGCTCGATGAGCAATTCTTCCTTGTTGCGCTGGTTCTCGAAGGCGACCCGCGGTAACTGCATGTAGAAGGTGATCGCGACGATGCCGGCCATCACGAAGATAAACAACATGGCAAATCCGCCCTGGTTCCGCGAACGTCTCATGAGGCCTGCTCCTGCTGGAGAACCAGCGTCTGCTGGTGGTTCTTGAACTGCGTATCCTCCACTACTACCGAGTTTACGCCGATGCGGACCACTTTGTAGCGCTTCTTGACCAGTTCCCCTTCCGCGCCGATCAGAATGTCGTCGCCGTCCAGGAAAAACGCCCGCTTCACGCCGTCGCGCCGCGCTGTGGAATAGCCGTAGAACTTGAGCGTGATTGGCGGAGGAGGCGGCTCCGAGGGCTTGGCCGCGGCGGCGGACGCAGCCGCGTCCGGTTTGGCGGCACCGGGCTTGATGACGGGTGCGCCTTTGATGACCTTGGCAGCCTCCACGGGAGGCGGAGGCGCTGCAGCAAACTGGAACAGGCTTCGCGTTCCTCCAGCCAGCTCCACCGCCTGCACCTTAGCCAGCAGGTCGAGACGCAGCATCGGGTCCACCTTGGCCGGATCCGACCTTTCCTCGGCTTTGGTGGGGAGCTTGGGACTGAATTCATCGTTGATGCGGCCGCGCCCCGCGCGGCGGATGCTGGGCTGTTGGGCCGGCGTGCCGGGTTTGACGCCGGGCTTCGGCGCGGCCGCCGGGGACGCCTTCGGAGGCGGTATATAGGCGGGCGTCTCCGGGCCGGACAAGACATTGAAATAGAACAACACTACGGCAGCCGTGCCCAGCACACCCAATGCAACGATCTTCTTCCGTTCGGCTCCGAGCTTCACTCGATCTCTCCGGGAGCCCCGCGCACGAACGCGTGCAGCTTCATAGTCAGGTTAACGATGGCCCCGGAAGGCTGCGGCGCCGCCTGGACGCTCTCGATGATCAGAAACTTCGGGGACCGGTCGATCAGGTTGATCAGCTTGGTCAGATTGGAATAGGCGCCTTCAAAGTTGGCTGTGATGGTCATCATCCCCAGCGAGTCGTTGCTGCCGGCGATGGGCTCCACTGCAAACTGGCTCTCCTTGGGTTTCACGCCGGATTCCAAGCCGATGCGGTCCAGCTCGCCAACGATCGTCGAATAAGCCGTGCGCCGGTTGAGCATATACTGGTCCATGAAGCGGTCGCCTTCAGCGCGGGCTTTTTCGATCTTGCCGGTCAGCGTCCGGGTGCGCTGCAGCAGGTCCTGGCGCTGGCGGACCTGCTGCTCCAGCGAAATAAGCTCGCGGCGCAGATCCTCGGGCGAGCCTTCCCAAGGCCTGAAGACGAACAGCGCAGCAGCGACGTTCAGGAAAAGCAGACTGCCCACGATGAGGCGCGCTGTGGACCGCACGTCCGTGAACAGCTTTGCGAAGGGGAGACGCTTAAAATCGCTGGGCATAGTTCACGGTCACCTTGTAGCGGAACAGCGGCTCGTTCTGCGCCGGCGGGACGCGGTTCGAGACCGCGGTCGCGCCAAACTTCTCGCTCGCTTCCAGGCGCTTCAGCAGTTCCAGCATCGGCTCGGTCTGCTCGGCGCCAACCAGCATCTCGAGGTTCACCTGGTTGTTGCCGGTGAGATAAGGGCGAATGGAGTTGACGCGCACATTGTGCGGCAGCGTCTGCTCCAAGTCCGAGAAGATCCGCGTCCAACTGATCGCTTTTCGATAGAGCAAGGCGTTCAGAAAGACGCTGCGGTCCAGGACCTGTGCGTTCTCGGGCTGGCGCTGGACCTGATCCAGCTTGGCCTGCTCGCGCGAGAGGACGGCCAGCTTCTGGTTGAGCCGCTGAATGGCCAGGCGGGTATCGGCCGCCTCGCCCCGCTCGGTGAGGGCCAGCGTCACCAGCAGCAGCAGCAGTCCGGCCAGCGCGACGCTCAACACTACTGTGGCCACGATCACGGGGCGCTCCCGGCGGGCGGGCTGGCTCGACAGGTTGATGGAGATGTTCATTGCATCTCCATGACGCCCTGCACGTAGCCGGTAAGTCCCGCGTTCCACTCGCCCGGCGCGCCGATGCGGGATTGAACGGCCGAGACGGGGATGCCCAGCTCGGCGTGGAAGTCGCGGCGGGCTTCTTCGGTCAGGTCGCCGAATCCGGCCAGCAGCAGTTCTTCCGCCTTCCGGCCGAGCTGATCCTCGACGAAGACGAAGGTCGGGAAAAGGTCGGCCGCGATCTCGCCCAGGTCGCGGTGGGCCAGTTCCAGGCAGCGCACCAGCTTCAGCGCTCCACCGTCGGACACCAGCAAAGTCAGCACGCGGCCGCTGAGCTTGGCCACCACCGCCAGCTTCTTGGTGTGAACCAGGCGCAGCATTGCCAGGGCCGAGGTAGTAACCACGCCGGGCGCCAAGCCGGCGGCGCGAAAGGGCGCTTCATAACGGGCCACGATTTCGACCGGGGCCACCGCCGCCACAACGTCGCACCGCTTGCCCGTCCCGGGCTGGGGAAAGTAGCTTAGGGCGGCTTGCTCCACGTCGTACGGCACGCTTTTCTTGAGGCGGAACCGGACCAGCGCCGCCTGCTCGGCCGGGTCACTGGGGAACGTGTCGAAATCGATCACAGAAACGCGGACACAGTTATCGGGCAGAATGAGTACCGAGTCGCGCCGTTTCTGTTTCGGATTGGGCGGAGCGGCCAGGCGGATGGCGTCAGCGATGCGGTCCGGTACCAGGACATTGTCGCGGAGGGGCGAAACCGAGATCGTGTCCGCGGCCAGCGGATGGAAGTCGATGCGCGGAAATGACGCGGCCGCCGCCGAAGCGATGCCATTTTCCGAAAGTTCGAAAGCGTACGCCGGAGCAGGGTCGGCCAGCAGCGACACGATGGGGCCGGGAAGTTTCATTCGATGAAAGTCACCTTGTTGATTTCTTTCATTGTCGATACGCCGGTGCGGACTTTTTCCACCGCCGATTCGCGCAGAAAGGTCATACCCTCGTCACGGGCCAGTCGCTTGATCTCAGAAGACGGCCGCCGGTCCAGAATCAGCTCGCGAATCTTGTCGGATAGATCCAGCAGCTCATGTATGGCGGTACGGCCGCGGTACCCGGTGCCGCCGCACTCGAAGCAGCCCGCACCCTCGTAACAGACGACGTCGCGCCACTGGATCGGGTTGAGGCCGGATTCGATCAGGTATGCATCCGGGTACTGCACCGGGTGCTTGCAATGCTCGCAGATTACGCGCACCAGGCGCTGCGCCAGGATGCAGTTCAGGGCGCTGACGAAGTTGTAGGCTTCGACGCCCATGTTCAGAAAGCGTCCCAGCACGTCGACCACGTTGTTGGCGTGCACGGTGGTAAAGACGAGGTGCCCGGTGAGCGCGGAATTGATGGCGATCTGCGCGGTCTCCTGGTCGCGAATCTCACCCACCATGATCTTGTCCGGGTCATGGCGGAGGATGGAACGCAGGCCGCGGGCGAAGGTGAGTCCCTTTTTCTCGTTGACCGGAATCTGGGTGATGCCCTTGAGCTGGTATTCCACCGGGTCTTCGATGGTGATGATCTTGTCTTCGTCGTTCTTGATTTCGCTGAGCGCGGCGTACAGCGTAGTCGTCTTGCCCGACCCGGTGGGCCCGGTGACCAGGACCATGCCGTACGGCTCGCTGATGTAGCGGCGGAACTTGACCAGGTCTGCTTCGAGGAAGCCCACCACGTCGAGCGAGAGCTTGGAGAACTTCTCGCTCATCGACTCCTTGTCGAGCACGCGGAGCACCGCGTCTTCGCCGTGGATAGTGGGCATGATGGAGACGCGGAAATCGATCAGGCGTCCCTTGTAGCGCACGCGGAAGCGGCCGTCCTGGGGCACCCGGCGCTCGGCGATGTCGAGCTCGCTCATCACCTTGATACGCGAAATGATGGTGGAGTGCCAGTCCTTGGCGATGGGTGGCATGGCGTAGTGCAGCACGCCGTCGATGCGGTACTTGATGGCCACTTCCTGGTCGCGCGATTCGATGTGAATGTCGGATGCGCGGCGCTCCAGCGCGTTGAAGATTGTGGTGTCCACCAGCTTGATGACCGGCGCGATGTCGGAGTCCGCGCTGAGACGGTCTATGGAGATGGTGTCGTCGGAGCCTTCTTCGTCTCCCACCACGTCCAGTGTGAAGCCCTCGGTGACTTCTTCGAGCACGCGCTGTGACTGCTCGGTTTTCTTGAGCAGCTCGGCGATTTGCGACAGCGTCGCCACTTTCACCCGCAGCTTCTTGTTCAGCAGCAGGCCCAGTTCGTCGATCAGGTTGAGGTTGCGCGGGTCGGCGAGAGCGATGTCCAGAGAGCCGTTCTGCGCGCGCAGCGGGACGAAATTGTAGCGGAACATCAAGTCGACCGGAATGGAGCGGAACAGGTCGTGGTCGATGGCGCCTTCGCGAAGGTCGACGTATTCGCAGCGGTAGCGGGCGGCCACGGCGCGCGCCTGCTCGGTTTCGGCAATCGGGTCGATAATTTTGGGCCGGTCAGTAGCCATCGCGGTGTGCACCTCCTCTCATCGAATGGTGTCCGAGAGCGAAAAGATCGGCAGGTAGAGGGAAACCAGTACGAAAGCGACGAACATGCCCATGAAGATCATGATGGCCGGTTCGATCAGCGACATCACCGCGCTCATGCGCGTATTGACATCGTCCTCGTAAAATTCGGCCACGCTGGTGAGCATTGCCGGCAGCGCGCCGGTGGACTCGCCGACTTCGATCATGTCGATGGCGAGGCCCGGAAACACTCCGGTGGAACGCAGCGAAGCGGACAGCGACTGGCCTTCCTTCACCGACTGGCTGGCCAGGGCGAGATTCTTTCGCAATAGCACCGTCCCAAGAGAGTCGGCCGAGGTTTCCAGGCCCTGCACCAGCGGAATGCCCCCCGTCAGCAGCGTGGAAAGTACGCGCGAAAACTGCGCCACCTGGTACTTGATCCAGATCTCGCCCAACACCGGCGTGCGGAGCTTCACCAGGTCGATCTTCTGGCGCGCCGATTCCCCGCGCGCCCAGAACCGGAACGCCACGATGGCCCCGACCACGGCGCCCACCGCCGCCAGCACGTATCCGCGGGCGGTGGTCCCGATGGCGATGAGCATCAGCGTCATCTGGGGAAGCTGCGCCGACATGTTCTTGTACAGCTCGGCGAACTGCGGCACTACGTAGGTTACCAGGAAGACGATCAGGATCAGGACCAGCGTCACCAGCACTGACGGGTAGATGAGGGAGACAATCAGCTTCTTGCGGATGGAGAGAGCCAGCTTCTGATAGGCGATGAAGCGGTCCAGCACTTCGGTCAGGCTGCCCGACTTCTCGCCGGCCATGATGGAGGTCGTGAAGATGCGAGGGAACATGCCCTGCTGTTTGAAGGCGTCGCTCAACAGGGCGCCGTTGCGCACTTCGTCGCGAACCGCCTTGATGTGGACGCCGAGCTGCGGATCGCTGAGCCGGTCGGCCAGCAGGTCGAGTGATTTGAGAATCGGAAGTCCGGCGCGAACCAGCGTAACGAACTGCTGGTTGAAGATCAGAAACTTCTCGATGTTGATTTTCTTCCGCCGCCCAAGCAGTCCGGCGCGGCCGGAGATGGCGCCGAGGGCAGTGCGCGGCCGGATCGAATAGATCAGGAAGCCCTGCTGCGTGAAGCGCTCGCGCAGCTCGGATTCATTGGAGGCGCTGGCCACCTGCTGGTGGATCTCCCCGCGGGCGTCGGCGTACTTGAGAACCCAATCGGCCATGACTATTCCACGGCCTCCACCAACTGCGCGCCCGGCGGTGTCTGGAACCGGAAGAGCTTGTCGTCGAGCGGCGGGTTCATCTTCTCGGCGCTGAAGCTGAAGTCAAGAATCGAATGGTCCTGCCCGGTCACTTTGACGCGCCGGATCACGGACGCCGGCGTCACCACGAATTCGACGCGCGTGTAGGGAAGCTCTTTGGACTTGGGATCGGCCCCTACCCAGAGGTCGGCGCCTTCGGCCTTGGTTTCGAAGCGGCCGAAATCGCGCTGGAAATCCAGCTTGCCCAGCAGGAAGGCCAGCGGCGCGCGCATGTCCTCGGTTTCCTTGGCCTTCGTTTTCTGGACGCGATTCGCGGAAGGCGAGTAGAGGTAAAAGAACTTGCCGTCGCCGACGAACAGCTTGCCTTCCGGAGCGGTGTACTGCCAGCGCATCCGGCCCGGCTTGCGCAGATAGAGGACGCCGGCTTCGGATTGCCGGCCGCGTCCTGGAGCGCTGTAGATCTCCTGGAAACTGACTTCCAGTGTCTTGGCGTGGTTGTAGCGCTCTTCAATAGTTTTCAGCGTGTCCGCCAGCGGCCGGTCGGCGGGAAAGCCGGTAACTGCCGTCAGGACAAGGCACACCGCAATCAGGGGAAAGCGCCTCACATAGACATTGACGCAGCGCGCAGTCCAAACGTGGAATGTGGCTTGCCAGAAAGAACTTGGAGGCATTGGCAAAGGATGGTTCTCAAACTCAGTCTGGACCCGGCGGGCGCCCGGGCGGCCCGCCTCCTTCCCGGCCGGCGAATTGGTCGGGAAATCAATCCGTAAGAATTAAAAAAGGAAAGCTTTGGTCCCCCCCTGGAAGCTTTGAAAACTCCGGGGATCGACCCCTCAAAACGAAAAACGGGACCGCCCGGGGAGGGGCAAAATTCCGCCCCGGCTGCATCCGCGAGCCAAAATCCGGCCACTCCGGCGGCTGTCGCGGCTCCCAAAGCTGACCCCACGGCGGCCAAGCCGTTCGCTCCCTTGTACCGCTCGGCTATCATCACGTTGAACATGGGTGTCCCAGCGAGCTGGAGCCTGAATCCGAATTACTTCGCGTCGCGCGAAACCGCCGACTGGGTCTCGAAGAAATACGGGACGGGTGAAGTGGTGGAACTTCCGTTTGGCGGCGACGGCGGCCCCTTCCAGGCCAGTGAAAAGGAATTTCACATTAAGCTGGCCAACGGCAGGACGGTGAACGCAGGGATTCTGGCGGCCTATTATGACCGGAATCCGGAGTTCCAGTTTCCCGGCGTCGCCGACAAGCTGATTAGAGACGTGCTGAAGAGCGTGAGCTAGGCGGAGCAAAGGGGCAGGTTGAAAACCTGCCCACCCTTACTGAATCGGTATTGCCGATCCGTTGGAGAACACCGGTCGATCGGCAACGCTGGCCGAAATCGAGAAAACGGTGTTCGGGCCGGAGGGCGCGGTGGCCGGGACCTCGAACGTGATGACGTACGCGCCGAGGATCGATGTCGAGAGCTGGATCGGATCCACGTTGTTCACGCCTTCGTTGTTGAGACCAACGGTGATGGCGAAAGCCGTGGTCGCGCCCGGAGAGCCGAGCTGGTTGGTGCCGATCCGGCCGCCGTCCGGCGTTACGCCCTGGCCCAGGCCGAAGACGTAGGTGCTGATCTTTTCACCTTTCCGCGCCGGATTCGAGATGGAGACATAGGAGCCGTCCGGCCGTGTTGCCACCGCGCGCCGGCGCCCGTCGGACTGCACCCATTCGGCGATGGCCGGGCTGGCGGGCACAACCTGGACGTTCTGGATGGTCGTGGTGCTTTGCCCGATGGCGCCCGTGATGGAGGTGCTGCCCGCCGCCAGTTCCGCGGGGACCTGTACGACGAGGTATTCGCCGCCGAAGCCCTGGTTGCAGACGGCGTAAATCGGAGCGGGCGTGGTGCCGAAGGTGACGCTGACGCTGGCTACCTGGTAGGGCAGCGGGCCGAGATACGGCTGACCCAGCACGCAGCCCTGAAGTCCCGAGGCGAAACCGCTGCCGTAAATCTGCAGCAGGTTCCCCGGGCTCACTCCGCCTGGCTGGCCGCTGATTGCGCTGAACAGGCTGTTGGCGCTGAAGATCGGTCCGGGTCTGCGAACGATCAGGTTGAAGCTCTGCGTGAAGGTGGCGGTCTTGGCTGTAATGACCACCGGGCCGACGGTCGGGCCGGCTTTGACGGTCACCTGAGTCCGTCCGTTAGCGTCGGTGCTGGTGCTGGCCGCGGAAACCGTCGCGGAACCGGACGCCACGGCCCAGGCGACGGGAACGTTGTTCACGATGCCGGAGGTACTGCTTACCGCAACCACAAGCGGGTCGCGGAAGTCGGCGTTCTGAATCGCTTCCTGGTTGTCGCCGGACAGCTTGTCGAGGCCGGACAGCGTCACGTTGACCGTGATATTGAACGTCGCTTGAATCGTGGAAGTAGTGGCGCTCCTGACTCGCACCTGCACCACGCCGGCAGTCGATCCGAGAGTAGCGCTTGCCGACGTGCGGCCGTTGGCGTCAGTTGTGGAAACGATGTTGGTCAGGTTGACTGTTCCCGCGACTACCGGCTCCCAGATCACCTGCGCGCCGGGGACTACGTTACCGCCCAGGTCTTCACCTACCGCGACCAGCGGCGCCGGCAGGCGGTCGCCGGGTGCCCCGCTTTGATTATTCCCGCCGGTGATTCGAAAGGCTGCCAAAGGACCGCGAGTGACATTGAAAACCTGACCTCCGTAGACGAGGTAGGAAACTCCCGAGCCGTCCGCGCCGGGAAGTTCTCCGCCGATGTAAATAGTAAACCGGCGATTGCTTCCGACCTTGCCGCCGAAAACGGGGCTGCAATTGGCATAGCCGCTGGCATCGGTGAACGCGGCGCCCCCGGCGCAAGTGATGGTGGCGTCGTTGTCGAGATCCGCCTTGATGCGGAGGGCGACACCGGAAATTCCCTGATTGGCCTGAAAGCCCGCGCTACCGAAGACTCTGACCTGAATGGGCGTGGAACCGGTCTGCCCGGCGGTGCCTTCTATTACGTTGCCGAGCTGCGGATAAATCAACTGGACCGCGACCTGCTTGGTGCCCTGAATGTCCTTGCCTGCTGTGGTAACCCGAAAGACGACGCTTTGACTGGTGCTGGCCAGCGTAGCGGTCACTTGGCTTTGGGCGAATGAGGCAATGCCCTGGAGCACCGCGCCGAAGAAGAAGACCTGCGCGACTCCGTTTGAGCCCGTCGTCGTCGTAATCGTAGTGCTGTCGCCTCCCACCAACTGCCCGAGGCCAGTACGGGTGAAGGTGACGGTCGCACCGTTAACGTTGTTGCCCTGCGCGTCTGTGACTTTGACGGCCAGCGGGTTCGGGGCAAGGAAACTGTCCTCCACCAACTGGCCGTCGCCGGTAAGGATCGAAATCGTGTTGCCCTGCGCGAACGCCACGCTCAATGACATGGAGCAGAAGAGCAGGAGACCAAACGTTTTCCTGATAAAACTCATCGTGACCTCTTTGGGGTTTGGAAATGACGGACGCGGACCAGGGGGCGGAATTCCCTGGAGGACTCAGTGTAACAGGTCTGGGGGGAAAAAAAAAGAGGAGGGGAGTCTGAACTCCCCTCCTCGGAAGGATTCAACAGATATAGTTACTGACCCAAAATTTCGCCCTGCGACGCTATCGTGGTCTCCACGGAGTCGGCAACGCGGGTACGGTTCGGAATCACCAGCGCGAGGTAGCCCATTGCGAGGTTGCGGGCGCCAAGATCGCTGACGAACGCAAAGCCGTGACCGTACTGGAAGGCGCAAACCGCGATCATGTAGCCCTGGAAGTTCGGGGCCAGCGTCGAGGTCAGTCCGGTCCAGGAGGTTCCGGATTGCACGGTGGGTGTCACCGTGGCGGCCGGAGCGTTGGCGCCATACCAGTTGAGCGTGCAGGGCCCGCTCTGGGGTGTGGTGCCGAACGGATCGGTCGAGGTGGACGAGATAGCGAGACCAGTATCAAAGCCAGCCTGGTTGGTCACGAACGGGAAGAGCAGGTTCGTAACGCACTGGGTGATGCTCAGGATATTGGTCGCTGTGGAAGTATCGGCGAAGCGCGGGATCGGGCTCGTAGTCGCGGCCGTAACGGTCGAGATCGGCGCGTAGCTGCCGTTGACCGACATGGTGCCGAGAGCCGGCGAGTTGGTGCCCGGGCTGGCGGTATAGGTTGCGGCCACTTCGAACTGGAAGGTCGAGATGAAGTTAGCCTGGTTAAACAGTGGCGGCACGGTTCCCGGATTAATGACGAAATCCTCCCACACCGCCGAGGCGGTGTTGCCGGAGTTGGTCAGCTTCAACCAGGGGGAGTCCGTGGTGCTGGCATCGCTGAAGGCGTCAGCCTCGGCGCCGCCGGTCGCGGCGAAGAACTCGCCGGTTGTGGTTGGTTTCGGCGCCACGTGGCCACTATAGAGAGATACCCACAGGGTAACACCGTTGGGCACGTTGTTGAAAACGGCCTTCACTCGAGTGCCGAAATTAGCCCTGCCGGCGGTGTTGGGATCGCCACGGGCATCTACAGGCTGTGGATAGCCGATCGGCTCGAAACCGCTTTCCGTATTATATGTTCCGATCGCCTCCGACCCGAAGATGTTCTGGGCGTCGCCCGCGCCGGACCGCTTGAAGGCGGTGGCGAAGTTCTCCTTGTAGTTCAGCGTCCCGATCACCTTCTTGTCCTGGCTCACGCACTGCTGGAGCCCGACGAGGCTGAAGGCGTCCGACGTCAACGCGCCAGCAGTCATCGAGAAGGAGAGACCCTTCTGGGTGTAGGCCACGGTCTGGGTCGGGTTGTTGACTCCGGCCAGGTTCGGACCCGCGGCGGTCACCACCGCGATGATCGGGGTTGGCGTTGCGTTCGCGCCGGCCACACCAAGAGCGTTCGCGTTGGCGCGAATGTTGGTGATGCGGACGATGCGGGTCCCGGAGGTGCCCGGAGGATCGATCGGGATACCCAACCACAGAAGCGAGTTGGAACCCACGAGCTGCCCCTGGAACACGTTGGAGTTGGTTTTCAAGCCGAGACCAGCTACGTTGATCGCCCCGGCCACCGGGATAGGCAGCCCCGCACCGTTGCCATAGTTGGTGCAAAGGCTGGCAGCCGCGGTGCAATAGGACTGATTGGCCGGTGTCGGATCGTCAAAAGCCATGAGGGCTTCCGACCACGACGTAGAGTTGTCCACGAGACGCTTGCTGGTAATCTGCGTGTTCGTGAAGATCTGAACGTTAACCAGCGGGACCGGCGCGCCGTAGGCGGTCGGAGTGCCACCGGTGCAGTTCAGGATGATGTCACCGGTCAGCTCAGTGAGACCCTCGGAACGAACCTGGTGAGGGACCGCGCTGGCGCTACAGGTAAAAGCACCCAACTGCTGGGCGTTCGCAGCCATTGTTCCCATGAGGAACAGAGCCGCGAGCACCAGAAAACTTTTGCGAAAATCTGCCATTTCCTTCTCCTTGTAGAATTCGAATTTGAATCGGTCGAAGTTCACTTTGTACCTGAACCTCTGACAGCACTCGTATTCAATTCACTGCCTTGGGATTTTCTCCGTGTCGGGCGGAGACCCAGATTTCTCAACGGCCCTCAAGCGGGCCGATCAGAACTTAATTCATACCAGCGATCACCGTACGGTTCGTGTGCCGCATTTACTGTCTTGATATCGTTGTTCTTCTCTTCTTTGCCGTACGATACGTGCTCGCGGGATGGAAGCGCAAGATTGCCGTACCATTGGGACGCGGTAACAGTATTGTCCATCAAGCGCTGTTGCTCTGTCAAGCGCAAACGCTCCAGTCCAAAGAAACGCTTCTCCCCTGTCTGACGCCTGTCGTGGGCGGCAGATCGCCGTGATTACATCATGAAATGCCCCTGCCCGTCAATAGTCTAAAGGTCGAAACGTCGTTTTTTTCATTGAACGGAGACAAACACCGGGTTGCTGTCAACCCCCGCTTGCCGGATGGACAGCGGAACGTCCAATCCCGGCGCCTGATCGGCTGGAAGCAAAATGTTTATCTGATATAAACCGATGAAGCCGGGAGCCAGGCCGGCGAATACCGGCGTAAGTTCGGTGCCACTCAAAAGTGCGGTGACAAGCTCGCGGGTGCGCGACAGCGATCCATCCGTATTTACCGCTCCAAGTCCGGTTGCAAACAGGATCAGGACCTGGCCGCGCCGTACCGGAGAGAACGAATTGTTGAGCCTGCCGTCTTGATTCACAACCGCCCCCTGGGTAGTGGTCAGCATGAAGATCGCCGGCGCGACCGCTTTCACGTCCAAGGCCAGCTCCGCGGCTCCAAGCGAAGATCGGGCGCGCAGCGTGCGAGGTCCCGGTTCCAAATCCAGGGGAAGGGCAAAATTCACCTGGAAGGGCGTGCTGCCGACTACACTTGCCGGGACGTTATCGATATCGATGGCAGCAGGCCCGTCCGATCCGGTGAGGCCCTTTCCAAATAAGGCGGCCAGCCCTCCCGGCGCGATGGCCGGAGTAAACGTCGCCGCATTCACTATACCCGCCGCCGACAGGGTCAATCTCAGCGGAGTGAAGGACCATTGCGGACCAGAATGCGTGGCATCGTAAGCGGCCAGGCCGCTGCCGGAAAGATTGAACACCCGGCCCCCTGTGGAAAAGTCGGTCGCGGTCGCGACGAAGGTGGTCTGCGCCAGGCCCACCGTCACCTGGTAAAAGCTCTGGCTGCCGTCGCAGTAAGTAAATCGGGAGACGCGGCCGGTTGCCGCCGCATCCGGACCCGGAGACGCGTCGGCCAGATCGACAGCGCGGCCGCACGGGCCGGATGGCGAATCGGCGGAGAGCGAGACCAGATCCGGCGCGCCGGGAACCTGCGATACCGAGGCCAGCAGGAACCCGGTGGGCGACGGCGTCCGCGGAGCCAGCCTGAGCACTGCGCCGATAGTCCCCTTCCACACGCGCCCACCCAGCGCGAAGCCGGCCAGGTAGTCGCCGAGAATCGATCGGCCGAACGCCGGGTTAGGGTCGTGAATCAGAATTCCGCCGTCGGCGCCGATCCCAACCGCCACCACATAGTGACCTCCGGCGGGTTGATCGTTGGCGGTGAGCGAAAGAGAGATAATTGGCGGCGCGCCCTGCGCTACAAGGTCGCGAACAGTGGCCGTGTCCGGCATCTCGGCCGAGACGTCGATCGCCGCGCCGACAACCTCGCCGATGCGCCACAAATTGACCACTGGGTCGCCGCCCTCCCGCGACAGGAATCCGTCGCAGACCTGGGCTCCGCCGGAATCGACCGCGCAATAAGCCTTCAGAGCCTGGTTCAGCGACAGAATGTCCGCCGGCGGGCCGGACATCTCGCCGCGGTTCTGATGGTAGCGAACCACCGAAGCGGCGGACGCCAGGAGCGCTCCCTTCTGGGCGATTTTGGCCGGCCCCGCTCCCAGCAACGCGTCGACATTCTGCGTCAAGCGGGGGAAATTATTCAACTGCGACGCCGCCGACCGCAGGCTGAACGTGGACACTGCGCGGACCGACTCCGCAGTCACCAGCGCGATGCCCTCCGCCGACGGCAGGCGCACCGCGGCTTCGGCTTCTCCCCGGTCATTGGTGACAGCCGAGGCGGCGCTCATCACCTGCGCTCCCGGCGACGCGGAAAATGTCACCGCAACGCCCGACACAGGTGTTCCCGACTCATCCTTCAAGGCCACACGCAGCCGCTGCGGCAGTACCGCGCCGGGCGGGCCCACCTGTCCGTCCCCCTGCACCTTCGTCAACTGGAGCCGCGATTCGGAAAGCGCCCGCACCGTGTAGCTGGTTTCGGCCGACGCCCCCGAGGCCGGATCGGCGGCCTGCACCCGTACCGTCGTGCTGGCAGCGGTCAGCGGGATGTAGACATCCCATCCGAAGGCTCCGTTCTTCGCCGCGGCCACAAAATCGGCCTGTCCGGTCACCGAGACGCGCAGCGTGCTGCCGTCCGGAAAGCCGCTTACCGACAGCCGGAGCCGGCTGCCCGCAACTACCGTCTGCGGCGAGGCGCTGACCTGTGGATGCCTCTCCGCCGCGTGCTCGGTGGCGGCCGCGTCGCCTGAGGCGTAGTCGAAGTAACCGCCTTCGAAGTTCTGGCGGCGGCGATTGTCGACGGCGTATTCGTCGCTGACCGGAAGTCCGAATGCGCCCGTCGCGCCCCCCAGCGCGGCAAAGCGCGCCAGAATGGGTCCGCTCACGAAGAACCCCTGCCCGGCGCGCGGGCCGCCCGTGGCGGCGAGAAACCGCCCGCGCACGAATGCCTGGTCAACACCGGGAATGGCCGCCGAAGAAACCAGCGGCGCAGCCTCCGCCGTTGGGCTGCCCGCCGATCCGCTTTCGTACCCGAGAATGCCCCACTTCGAGAGGATAGCCCCACTCACTACCCTGGGGGGAGCGCCGGCCAGCGCGCCGTTTTCAAAAAGCTGCCGGCCGCCCGCCGTGGCGTCGGAAAGGGGATGGCCCAGACTGCCGGAAGGCCCGCCCAGTTGCTCATAGCGGGTGAGCAGATCGCCGCTTAAGACGTAGGCGGTCGCCATGCGGTCGGGCTTGGCGACCCAATACCGCACCGGCGGCGTAGCCGTCGAAAACAGTTCCTGCACATATCCGCTGCCCGCGCGCTTGACGGGCGATGCGGCGGGAAGCTGAATCTGCAACCGGTTCCGCGTCACGGCGTCCTGGAAAGCTTGCTGGATCGCAGTGGTAGGTGCACCCTCTCCGATCTGGCAGCACTGCGCGCTGACGGAAACATTGATCACCGGGCTGAGCTTCCCTTCGCTCGAAGCGGTGATGTTGGCGTTTCCGGCGCCGGCCGCCTTCAACGTCACTGTATTTCCGTTCGGCGTGATGGCCACGACGCGGCTGTTGGAAGTGGTCCAGGTGATGGTGCGGCCGGGCAGGTCGCCGCCGCTCGCCGAGAGCGTCGCGGCGGTCAGGGTGTAGCTATCCCCCACGGCCATCCGCAGTGTGCCGCTCGACAGCGGCGTCAGCACGACGCTCGCCACGGGCAGCAGGATGACCGGAGGGTTGGCCGAATCGTACTCGATCGCGCCCCCCTGAAAGGTCTGGCGCTTCCGGCCGTTAGCCAGCATCAGTTCGTCTGAAGTCGGCAGGCCGAGGAAGCCCGCTTCACGATTGTTAAGAGCGTACAACTGGTCGACGGCGTTGAGCACGGCGAACGTCTTCCCGCTCAGATTGCCGGAGGTGATGTCGTACACGCTGCCGTTGGCGAACAGTTGCACGGTGGCGGTCACGGCATTGACGGTGACTGCGTTTTCGGTGTCGGTGACGCGCCCCAGGCCGCCGACGTCGCCCAGCGCCACCCACTTCGTGTAGAAGTTCTGCCGGATGGTGAAGTTCTGGCCGTTGATGGTGGTGCCGGTGTAGGCGAACAGCACGTACTGCTTGCTGAAGTACTGATACTGGCAGGAGTTACCGGTGAAGCTGGGACAACTGATGGTGTCGTTCACCGGGTAGCCGGCGGTCCCGACGCCGACTTGAACATAGTAGCTGTACATCGGCGCCAACACCTGCACAACGTCCTGCTTGTTTTCAAGGATGGGCCCGTTGGCGTCGGCCCGGACCAGTGCCAGTTTCACGCCGGCGGTCTTGTTGACATCCTGAAACTCCTGCACCAGCCCGGTGGAGCCAAACCGCTGGACATTATTAATAGGCGGCAGCGAAACCAGGTTATTGAAACCGTTGCGGAAGAAGGCGTTGATGAATCGCAGCGTAAGGCCGTCGGACGGAGCGCCCGTCCCTACGTCGGCGTAAGAGACGGCGGAAAAACACACTACCAGGGCCAGGGCAAAGCTCCGCGCAGAGAAGAATCGGGATGATGACACGATTACCTGTTATCTTATGTCACTCTTAACCCCGGACAGCGCTGGTTGTTGCTGATTGGGAGTCGCGGACGAACAGAGCGTAGGATAAAGGGATGCATCGGCGTTCCTTCCTACTGGCGTCCGGCGGCGGCGTGGCTTCGGCGGCTTCCAGTGCGGTGGCGGCCGGCATCGAGACCGAAGTGGTCCGATTGCAGCTTCGCCACACCTGGACCACGGTTATGTCGTCCAGCGACTACCGGGATACTTTTCATCTGCGGTTCACGCGCGATGGGATTACCGGAATTGGCGAGGGCGCGCCCATAGTCCGATACCAGGAGAGCGCGCAGACGGCGCGGGCGGCTGTCGAGACGGTGCGCGCTTATCTGGCGGCCTGCAATCCCTGGCAGTACGACAAGGTTCTAGGGGAGATTTTCCGGCGCATCGACGGCCAGTATGCGGCCAAGTGCGCGATCGATGCGGCGCTGCTTGACTGGGTCGGGAAGAAACTCGGCATACCGCTTTATCGTCATTTCGGCCTCGACGCAGCGGACGCACCGATCACCACGTTTTCTATCGGCATCGACACGCCGGAGAAAACGCGCGAGAAAATTCGTGAGGCTGAGGCGTTCCCCGGTGTCAAGATCAAAGTCGTCCGGGATTCCGAAGAAGCCACACCCGAAGCGGTCCCCGGAACCACCCGGCAGCCCGTGCGCGTCGACGC